>Ga0302325_10003002_pt1 | contig 40263 bp, 36 predicted proteins | sample Palsa_T0_2_FD_201948 | JGI IMG/M metagenome (GOLD analysis project Ga0302325, IMG submission 201948) | Peat permafrost microbial communities from Stordalen Mire near Abisko, Sweden - Palsa_T0_2 | ecosystem: Environmental > Terrestrial > Soil > Palsa > Peat permafrost | place: Sweden: Abisko...
GCCCTGGACGGGCTTCTCAGCCGCAGTGTCCGGAATTACGATGCCGCCTGGTGACGTGCGCTCTTCTTCGAGACGCTTGACGATCACGCGGTCATGAAGAGGACGGATCTTCATGGGTTCCTCCTTGTATTAAGTTAAATCGAACGGTTTTTCGCGCTGGAGGCTTTTCGGCCACCCGCACCGGCAGAGTGTTAGCACTCTCCCTTGTTGAGTGCTAATCATAGCTGCAAATGCTGGAGTTTCAAGCCCTGGGGCGCAAAGATTCGCGCATTTGGGCGGGCGGCCGCCGGCTGCTGCGGACCGCAAGGCACGCCAAGTGCCTGATCGGCAATGCCGGACGCGCCGCTGGCCGGCTCGGACTGTGCCCCGGCGCACCGCCGCCGCGTCCTGCGGTCTGAGATAATTGCAGGTTCTGGTGGTTATGGCATCAACGCGGGAATTGGTTATGAAGCGGATCGAGATCGGCGCCGTGCGCGCCGGCGCGCTATCGGGCCTCGCGCTGCTGTGCGGGCTGCTGGGCCTGTCCCACGACAGCCGCGCCGCGAACAGCACCGACGTCGATGCCGTTGTCAGCCAGTCACGCGCTGCCAAGTCGGGCGATGATTTCCTGCCGCCGGATCAGGCCTTTCGCTTCAGCGCCAGCCCGCAAGGGCCCGAGCGCGTGCGCCTGGACTGGCTCATCGCCCCCGGCTATTACCTCTATCGCGATCGCATCAAGGCCACGGGCGAGGCCGGCCGCAGCAGCGTCGGGCCGCCCCAATTCCCCGAAGGGCAGATCAAGTCCGATGAGTATTTCGGCAAGCAGGTGGTCTATCACGAAGCGCTGGTGGTGACGCTGCCGGTGCAGCGCAGCGGCGGCGGCGCCCTCGACGTGGCGCTGAACGTCACCTATCAGGGCTGCGCCGAGGCCGGCCTGTGCTATCCGCCCGTCACGCGCAGCGTGTCCGTGCAGCTCCCACCTGCGGCGGGCGGCACCGGCGGCACCGGCGGCGGCGGCACCGGCGGCGGCGGCACGGCGCAGTCGGGCGCCCGCTCCGGTGCGTCCAGCGCGGCTTATGTCTCGGAGCAGGATCGGCTGGCGACGCTGCTCAAATCCGGCAGCATGCTGGCGGTGCTGCTGCAATTCTTCGTGGGCGGTCTGCTGCTGGCCTTCACCCCCTGCGTGCTGCCAATGGTGCCGATTCTCTCCGGTCTCATCGTCGGTCAGGGCAAGAGCGTCACCACCGGGCGCGCGTTCCTGCTGTCGCTGACCTACGTACTCGGGATGGCGGTGACCTACACCATCACCGGTGCCGTGTTCGCCGCGGCCGGCAAGCAGGTGCAGGCGGTGTTTCAGCAGCCCTGGATCATCATGCTGTTTGCGGCGCTGTTCGTCGCCATGGCGCTGTCGATGTTTGGCGTCTTCACGCTGCAGATGCCCGGCTTCATCCAGACGCGCATCGCACAGCTGAGCAACCGCCAGCGCGGCGGCAGCTTCGGCGGCGTCGCGGTGATGGGCATGCTGTCCGCATTGATCGTGACCACCTGCGTCGGGCCGGTGCTGGTCGCCGCCCTGATCGTGATCGGCCAGACCGGCGATGTGCTGCGTGGCGCCGCCGCCCTGTTCGCGATGAGCCTCGGGATGGGCGCGCCGCTGCTGGTCGTGGGCAGCTCGGCCGGGCGCTGGATGCCGCGCGCCGGAGCCTGGATGGATAGCGTCAAGCGTCTGTTCGGCGCGCTGATGCTGGTGCTCGCGGCATGGATGCTGACGCGCGTGGTGCCGGCACGCTGGACGCTGTTGTTGTTTGCCATTCCGAGCCTCGCCGCCGCGATCGTGTTGTGGGGCTTCGTGCCGGTCGCGCATGCGCGCCGCGCCATACGGGCGGGCGGCGATCGCGCCGCGGACCGGAGTTCCACCCGCGCCCGACCGGCGCTGTGGCTGGCGCGCGGCGCGGCAGTGCTGGTGGCGCTGTACGCGCTCGCGCTGCTGGTGGGCGCGGGGCGCGGGGCCGAGGACCCGATGCTGCCGCTGGCGCGCCGTTCGGCGGCGGCGGACGCACCGACATTCACCAGCATCGCCTCGGTGGCCGATCTGCAGCGCGAAGTGCAGGCGGCGGCGATCGCGCATCAGGCGGTGATGCTGGATTTCTATGCCGACTGGTGCACCTCCTGCCAGGAGATGCAGCGCTACACCTTCACCGACCCGGGCGTGCGCGATGCACTCAAATCGGTGCGGCTGCTGCGCGCCGATGTGACTGCCAATAGCGCCGACGATCAGGCATTGCTGCGCCAGTTCCAGATCTATGGGCCCCCGACCATCGCCATCTACGATACGCAAGGCCACGAGCATCAGGAGTACCGGGTGGTCGGCTATATGAAGGCGCCTGAGTTCGCCGCGCTGCTGCACCAGGCGCTGGCCGCCGGCTAGCCGGCCGGCCTGCAGCCTTCTGCGCTCGAAGTCTCATGCCGCCAGCCGCACGCACACTGGCGATCGCGCTGGTCACGCTGGCCGGCCTCGCGGCCGGATTCCTCTCCTATCGCGGCTCCTATAGCGGCGCGTCCCGGCGCGATTCGCGGCCGCCCGCCGCGTCAGTGACCTCCCGCAGCCCCAGCCCCCAGGCCAGCTCCAGTGCGGCCGCGGACCCGGAGCTTCAAGGCCCTGTCGGCCGGCCGATTCCGGACACCGTCCCGGACATTAAATTGCCGGACCTGGCGGGGCAGGAAAAATCGCTGCGCGATTTTCTCGGTCGCCCGTTGATCATCAATTTCTGGGCCACATGGTGCGCACCGTGCCGCCGCGAGATGCCGCTGCTGGAGCAGCTGCGCCAGGTGTACCGCGGCGACGGCCTGAGGATCGTGGGCATCGCCGTGGACTTTCGGGCTGCCGTTGCCGACTATGTCGGCCGGCGCGCGGTCAACTATCCGCTGCTGATCGGGGAGGACCAGGGGCTCGCCGCAGCCGAGCAATTCGGCATGCAGACGGTGCTGCCGTTCTCGGTGTTCGCGGATGCGCAGGGCCGTATCATCGCGGTGAAAATTGGCGAGATGCACCGGGATGAAGCGGATTACATCCTCGGCGCGATGCGCGCGGTGGCGGCCGGACGCCTGAGCCTGCCGGAGGCGCATGCCGGCATCGCCCAGCGGCTCAGAGAGCTGGCGGTCGAGCGCGCCAAGGCCGGAGTCAACGATTCGTGATTCCGGCATGATCCCTGCATGATCGCGTTAATTTTGCCAAATATTAGGCAAATTGTCGGAAATTAGGTACATTCTCGCGCCACAGGGGGGAGTCCCGCCGTCTTAGGTTCGGCGAGCTGGCTTCGTGCCGGTGTGCCCGGAAGGGGCGGCACGGGGTCTCGTCTACACGATCGGAGCGCATCGATGGACATACGAAAAATCAAAAAAATGATCGAGCTGCTCGAGGAGTCGGGTATCGCCGAAATCGAAATCAAAGAGGGTGAAGAGACGCTGCGCATCGCGCGCGTGCTGCCGGGTCAGCCGGCGACGACTTACGTCGCCGCGCCGATGCAGCCAGCGCTGATCGCGGCGGCGCCCCCGGCTGCTGCCATCGAGGCGAGCGCCGCGGCGGACACGCCGGCCAAGGCCGCCGGACCCCTGCGAGCCGGCGTCGGCGAGCACATCGTCACCGCACCCATGGTCGGCACCTACTACTCGGCTCCGACGCCGGGTGCCAAGCTGTTCGTCGAACTCGGCGACACGGTCGAGGTCGGGCAGGTGCTGTGCATCATCGAGGCGATGAAGATGATGAACCAGATCGAGTCGGAGAAGGCGGGCAAGGTCAAGGCCATCATGGTCAAGAACGGCGAGCCGGTGGAGTTCGGTCAGCCGCTGTTCATCATCCAGTAAGCAATATCCGCTGACGAGCCCGCGCCGAAGAAAATTCAACGCCGATGCTGGAAAAAATCATCATTGCCAATCGCGGCGAGATCGCGCTGCGCATACTTCGCGCCTGTCGCGAGCTCGGGATCAAGACCGTGGCCGCCCACTCGACCGCGGATGCGAATCTCAAGCACGTGCTGCTGGCCGATGAATCGGTGTGCATCGGGCCGGCCCCATCGGCGCTCAGTTACCTGAACATGCCGGCCATCATCAGTGCCGCGGAAGTCACCGATTCGGTCGCGATCCACCCCGGCTACGGGTTCCTGTCCGAAAACGCGGACTTCGCCGAGCGCGTGGAGAAGAGCGGCTTCATCTTCATCGGCCCGAAGGCCGAGACCATCCGCCTGATGGGCGACAAGGTGTCGGCGATCGGTGTCATGCGCAGCCACAACGTGCCCTGCGTGCCGGGCTCCGATGGCGCGCTCACCGACAATGCGGATGACAACCTGCGCATCGCCCGCGACATCGGTTATCCGATCATCATCAAGGCCTCGGGCGGCGGCGGCGGCCGCGGCATGCGCGTGGTGCATTCCGAGGGCGCGTTGTTGAGCTCGATCGCGGTCACCAAGTCGGAGGCCCTGGCCGCCTTCGGCAACGATGCGGTCTACATGGAGAAATTCCTCGAACGGCCGCGGCACATCGAGTTCCAGATCCTCGCCGACCATCACGGCAATGTGATCAGCCTGGGCGAGCGCGACTGCTCGATGCAGCGCCGGCACCAGAAGGTGATCGAGGAGGCCCCGGCGCCTGGCATCACGCCCAGACAGCGCCGGCAGATGGGTGAGCGCTGCATCGAAGCCTGCCGCGCGGTCGGATACCGCAGTGCCGGCACGCTCGAGTTCCTCTATCAGGACGGCGAGTTCTACTTCATAGAGATGAACACCCGCATCCAGGTGGAGCACCCGGTCACCGAGCTGGTGACCGACATCGACCTGGTCAAGGCACAGCTCACGATCGCGGCCGGCGAGCCGCTGCAGTACGAGCAGGCTGACGTGCAGATCCGCGGCCATGCGATCGAATGCCGCATCAATGCCGAGGACGCCCGCACCTTCATGCCCTCGCCGGGCCCGATCCGGCTGTGGCATCCGCCGGGCGGCCCGGGTATTCGCGTGGACAGCCACGTCTACTCCGGCTACAACGTGCCGCCGCACTACGACTCGCTGATCGGCAAGCTCATTGCCCACGGCGATACGCGCGAGACCGCGATCGCCCGCATGCGCAACGCCCTGTCCGAGCTGGTGGTCGAGGGCATCAAGACCAACACCGCGCTGCACCAGGAGATCCTGGCGCACGCGGCGTTTCACACCGGTGGTCTCGACATCCATTATCTGGAGCGACGACTCGGGCTGAAGTGACGCGATGTCCTATCTCGAGCTGAGCTTCGAGCTCGGCGAGCTCGACCCCGAGGCCGCCGGGAGCGCCTGTGTCGAGGCCGGCGCGCTCTGTGTAACCTTCAGCGATGCCAGCGACGAGCCGGTGCTCGAGCCGCGCCCGGGCGAGATGCGGCTTTGGCGGCAGACCCGGCTGCAGGCGCTCTACGACGCACGGCGCGCCGATGCGGCACTGATCGTCACGCTCGCGGCCGCGCTCGGCATCGAGCCGGCGCGTCTCGCGGCGCGCGCGGTGACCGACCGGGTGTGGGAGCGCGAGTGGCTGCGCGACTTTCACGCCATGCGTTTCGGCGGCCGGCTCTGGATCTGCCCGCGGCATGAATCGGTGGCTGACCCGGAGGCGGTGGTGGTGCGGCTCGACCCCGGCCTCGCCTTCGGCACCGGCACCCACCCATCCACGGCGATGTGCCTGGAGTGGCTGGACGGCGCGGTGCTGACCGCCAGCACCGTCGTGGACTATGGCTGCGGCGCCGGTGTGCTCGCGATCGCGGCGCTCAAGCTCGGCGCCCGCCGCGCCTATGCGTTCGATGTCGATCCGCAGGCGCTGCTCGCCACGCGCGAGAATGCCATCGAGAACGCCGTGGCCGATCGACTGCAGGTGTGCGAGCGGGCTGCGGACATACCCCGCGGCTGTGACCTGCTGCTCGCCAACATCCTGGCCGGGGTGTTGATATCGCTGAGGCAGGAGTTCGCGGCGCTATTGCCGCGAGGTGCGCGCGCGCTGCTTGCCGGGATCCTGCCGGATCAGGAGGCGGAGGTGGCGAGCGCGTTCCTGAAGTGGTTTGATATGAGCCCGTATGCCCGGCGCGACGGATGGGTGGCGCTGGCCGCCACGCGCTCTTGAGCACACACTGGCCGACTGACATGCATCGCTACATTTAAGCCACAGCGCCCCTGGTCGTTCGATGTTTACCGTCTGCCCCAAATGCACTTTGACCCTGGCCGTGACCGCGGCGGACCTGCGTACCGGTCAGGGCTACGTGCGCTGCGGCCGTTGCCTGAATGTCTTCAATGCCCTGCTGGCGCTGAGCGAGGAGCCGGCCGAAAAGAGCGCGGCGGCACCTGGGTATTCACAAGCCGATCCGGCTTCCTCCTCGCAGATCAGCGCCGCACTTGCCTCCTCCGCCAACGACCCCGGCGAATCCGATCATGCGCCCGAGCCGCGCGTTCACCTGGCGGGCGACGCCGCGCCGCGCACCTACCTGGCGACCGAGCGCTCGAGTGACGGCGCGATCGAGAACGAATCCAGCCTGGCCGAAGGCACCGGCAGCTTCGAGACCATCGTGCTCGAAGGCGACGCGATCACGCAGACCGAGGAATTCGTGCCCGAAGAGTCGATCGACAGCGAGATCGCCGCGCTGACGGAGCGCCTGAACGAGGCCGCGCACCAGCCGGTGCAGAGCGCGGCGGATTTCGACTACGGCTATCACGCCGACTCTGCGGCCGTCCCGCCTGCGGCCAGCGCCTCCGCGGCCGGCGCCTCCGCAGCCGGGGCGGCTGCGGTCGACGGATCTGCCGACCCGCAGGCACGCGGCTCCCCATGGGAGCAGGCCGCCATGCTCGGCGCGGATCTGGACGCCGAGGACATCGTCGTGGTCGCGCGCCCGCCGCGACGCGTTCGATGGCTGGCCGGTTGCACCGTGCTTGTGCTGCTGCTGGCGCTGCAGGCGATCAATCACTGGCGCGATGCGCTCGCCTCGGCACCGGCGTTGAGCGCACCCATGGGCCGTCTCTATGCCAGCATCGGTGTGCCGCTCGACCCGCACTGGAACCTGGCCGCGTATGACGTGCGTCAGCAGGGGGCGGCGACCGACCCTGGCGATGGCCACGTCATCCGCGTGCGCTTGAGCCTCGCCAATCATGCGCAGCGCGCCCAGCCGCTGCCGCTGTTGCGACTGACGCTGCTCGATCGCTACGGCAAGCCGATCGCCGCGCGTGACCTGACGCCGGCGGAGTATTGGCCGCAGGGCAGCCCGGAGCGCGATTTTCTCGCCCACGATGAGCGCATCGATGCCGAGGTCGCGGTGCGCGACCCGGGCGCCGACAGTGCCAGCTTTGAGCTGGACGTGTGCCTGAAGAGCGTGCGCGGCGGCGTGCGTTGCGCCGGCGACACGACCGAAGCCGCTGCCCCCATACCGTGAACCTGCGTATCGCGCACTTCCAGCTCGCCGGACGGGCGGTGCTTGCGCCGATGGCAGGCGTGACCGACCGGCCGTTCAGGCAGCTCTGTCGTCGCTTCGGCGCTACGCTCGCGCCGGCGGAAATGCTCAGCGCGGACCAGCGCTTGTGGACTACAGGCAAATCGCAGCGGCGCATGAACCACGAGGGCGAACCGGAACCACGCGTGGTGCAACTGGTGGGCAGCGACCCCGAGACGCTGGCGGCCGCGGCGCGCATCAACATCGACCTGGGTGCGCAGATCATCGACATCAACATGGGATGTCCGGCGAAGAAAGTCTACAACCGCTATTGCGGGTCGGCGCTGCTGGCCGACGAGGCGCTGGTCGAACGCATACTCGACGCGGTGGTGCGCGCGGTATCGGCGCCGGTCACGCTGAAGATCCGCACCGGCACCGACCCGGCGCAGCGCAATGCCCCCCGCATCGCGGCGCTGGCGCAGGCTTGCGGCATAGCAGCCGTTGCGATCCATGGCCGCACGCGCACCGATATGTTCCGCGGCGCCGCAGAATACGACACGATTCAATGCGTGCGCGGGCAGATCAGCATGCCGCTGATCGCCAACGGCGATATTGATTCGCCGCAACGCGCGCGCGCGGTACTTGATTTCACTGGCGCAGAAGGAGTAATGATCGGCCGCGCGGCGCAAGGCGCACCATGGATTTTTCGCGATGTCAATGCGTATGTCGCAACAGGTGATTTCGCTGCGCCACTCTTGCGCGCATCGAAGACAGAGATCATCCTTCAGCACCTCGAATCCCTGTATGAGTTCTATGGCGAGCACACAGGGGTGCGAATGGCGCGTAAGCATCTTGGCTGGTACTGCCGGCAACATTCCGAAGCGAGCGAACTGCGGCAACGACTGATGGCTGCGGAGGACTCGGCTTCACAGTTTTCGGCGGCGAAGCAGGGCTTCGAACACTGGGCAGGACTGCAAGCGGCCTGAACGCGCAGTTCGGACTGGCCAAGGGGAAGCGCGAGCATGGTGAAGAAGAAAACTCGCAGATCGGGCAGAGAGCCAATGATCAGAACAAATGGTGTCAGACTCAACGGCAAGGAACTGCCGCTGCGCAGTCACACCGAGCACGCACTCAACGACTACTTTTCGAGCCTCAATGGCCACCGCCCAGCCCGCGTGTACGACATGGTGCTGCGCGAGGTCGAAGAGCCGCTGTTCCGCGCGGTGCTCGATTATGCCGCCGGCAACCAGAGCCGCGCGGCCGTGATACTCGGCATCAACCGCGGCACCCTGCGCAAGAAACTGCGAGAGCTGGGCCTATCCGAGTAATGATGGGGCAGACGCGCCATCCTCCGTCACCGCGCCGCCCGCGCACCAGGGCCGCAGCCGGGATGGCGGCAGCGATCTGATGTCGGCGGCCATCCGGCGGGCGCTGCTTTCGGTCTCGGACAAGTGTGGGCTGGCGGTGTTTGCCGCCGGACTGCACCGGCACGGCATCGAACTGCTCGCTACCGGCGGCACCGCCAGGGTGCTGATCGATGCGGGTTTACCGGTGCGCGAAGTATCCGCCTACACCGGCGCGCCCGAGCTCATGGATGGCCGGCTCAAGACGCTGCACCCGCGGGTGCACGGCGGCCTGCTCGGCCGGCGTGGCACCGATGATGATGCCATGCGCGCGCACGGCATCGAGCCGATCGATCTGCTGGTGGTCAACCTATATCCGTTTGCAGCCACGATCGCGCGCCCGGGCTGCAGCTACGCCGAAGCGATCGAGAACATCGACATCGGCGGCCCGGCGATGCTGCGCGCCGCGGCCAAGAATCATGCCGACGTCACCGCGCTGGTCGATCCGGCGGACTACGCCGCGGTGCTGGCCGAAATCGAGGACAGCGGCCAGACCTCGATCGATACGCGCTCACGCCTGGCTGCCAAGGCGTTCGCGCACACGGCGCGCTACGACACCACGGTCGCGAGCTATCTGCAGCAACGCCTGGGTTACGCGGACGAGGGCTTCGATGAGCTGCTGGCGCTGTACTTCGACAAGCAGCAGGATCTGCGCTACGGCGAAAACCCGCATCAGCGCGCCGCCTTCTACCGTCATCCCGGCGCCCGCGGCGGCTCGGTCACCAGCGCCCGCGTGCTGCAGGGCAAGGATCTGTCGTACAACAACATCGCCGATGCCGACGCGGCCATCGAGTGCGCGCGGCAATTTGCCGGCCCCGCCTGCGTCATCGTCAAGCACGCCAATCCCTGCGGCGTGGCGCTCGCCGCCAGCGCGCTCGAGGCATACATCGGCGCCTACCGCACGGACCCGACTTCCGCCTACGGCGGCGTCATCGCCTTCAATCGCGAGCTCGACGCCGGCACCGCGCGCGCCATCATCGAGCGGCAGTTCGCCGAGGTCATCGCCGCTCCCGGCGCGGCTGCCGGCGCGCTCGCGGCGCTCGCGGCCAAGCCGAATCTGCGTCTGCTCGCCACCGGCGACCTGCTGGCCGACATCGGCGATGAAATGGAGTTTCGCTCGGTCACCGGCGGCCTGCTGCTGCAGCAGCGCGACACCGGCCGCATCGATGCCGCGGATCTGAAGATCGTGAGCCGCCGCCGGCCCGACGCCCGCGAGCTCGCCGACCTGCTGTTCGCCTGGCAAGTGGCCAAGTTCGTGAAATCCAACGCCATCGTCCTGGCGCGCGACGGCGCCACGGTCGGCGTCGGCGCCGGCCAGATGAGCCGTGTCTACTCCACGCGCATCGCGGCGCTGAAGGCGGCCGACGAAAAGCTGCCGGTGCGCGGCGCCGTCATGGCCTCCGACGCGTTCTTCCCGTTTCGCGACGGCATCGATATCGGCGCATCCTATGGCATCGCGGCGGTGATCCATCCGGGCGGCTCGATGCGCGATCAGGAAGTGATCGCGGCGGCCGACGAACATGGCATGGCCATGGTGTTCACCGGCATGCGCCACTTCCGGCATTAGCGGCGCCGTCCCGGCAACGGCAATTCGATGAAAGTTCTGATCGTCGGCGGCGGCGGCCGCGAACATGCACTGGCCTGGAAATGCGCACAGTCGCCGCGCGTGAGCGAGGTGCTGGTGGCGCCGGGCAATGCCGGCACCGCGGCCGAGCCGCGCGTGCGCAATGTGGCCATCGCCGATACCGATGTGGCGCGGCTGCTCGAGCTCGCGCGTGGCGAGTCGGTCGCGCTGACGATCATCGGGCCCGAGGCGCCGCTGGTCGCAGGAATCGTCGATGCCTTTCAGGAAGCGGGTCAACGCTGCTTCGGTCCCAGCCGGCTGGCGGCGCGGCTCGAGGGTTCGAAAGCCTTCAGCAAGCAGTTCCTGCAGCGCCATGGCATCCCGACCGCGGCCTATCGCAGTTTCACGCACGCCAATTACGACCGCGCGTGGCTGCGCGCGCAGCGAGCGCCGATCGTCGTCAAGGCCAGCGGCCTCGCAGCCGGCAAGGGCGTCATCATTGCGCACAGCCCGAGTGAGGCTGAGGCCGCGGTGGCCGACATGTTCAGCGGCCGCTTTGGCGACGCCGGCGCCGAGATCGTGATCGAGCAGTTCCTGCAGGGTGAAGAGGCGAGTTTCATCGTCATGGCCGGCGGCGAGCAGGTGTTGCCGCTGGCCACCTCGCAGGATCACAAGCGCCTGCAGGACGCCGATGCCGGTCCCAACACCGGCGGCATGGGCGCCTACTCGCCCGCCCCGGTGCTCACCAGCGCGGTTCACGCCCGGGTGATGCGCGAGATCATTGCGCCGACCATCCGCGGCCTGAGCGAAGATGGCATGCCTTACACGGGATTTTTATACGCGGGACTGATGATCGGGCCGGATGGCGCGCCGATGGTGGTGGAATTCAACTGCCGCTTCGGTGATCCGGAAGCCCAGCCGATTCTCGCACGCCTGCAGAGCGATCTGCCGACGCTGTGCGAGGCGGCGCTGGAGGGCACACTCGATCGTGTGGAGGCACAATGGGATCAGCGCGCCGCGCTGGGCGTGGTGCTCGCCGCCGCCGGTTATCCCGGCGCTGTGCGCAGCGGCGATGGCATCGATGGGCTGCACAGCGCGGCGCTGCGGCCGGGCAAAGTATTCCACGCCGGCACGCGACTCGCGGGCGAGCGCGTGCTGACCTGCGGCGGGCGCGTGCTGTGCGCCGTGGGTCTGGGGGATCGGGTGAGCGACGCGCAGCGCGCGGCGTACGCGCTGGTGGACTGCATCCACTACGAGGGCATGCAGTTCCGGCGCGACATCGGCTATCAGGCAATCGCGCGCGAGCTCACCGGCGATGCCACCAACCAAGGCGATGCCACCCGTCAGGGCGGCCATGGCTGAAGGCAGCGCCGCGCCCGCTCGCAACATTCCTGGACTGACGCCGGCGGGCCTGCGGCGCATCCGCAGCGTGTTCCGGCTGCTGTCGGTGTTCAGCCCGGCACTGTCAGCGCGCCTGGCGGCGCGGCTGTTCATCACGCCGCGCACCCGGAGCATCAGCGAGCAGGACGCGCACTTTCTGGCCACGGCTGCCAGCCGCCGGCTGCCGACACCACACGGCGACGTGCAGGTCTATGAATGGCCGGGCGCCGGGCCGGCGGTACTGGTGCTGCATGGCTGGACCTCCTACGCCGGCCAGCTCGCCTGCATCATCGAGGGTCTGCGCGCGCACGGCCTGCGCGTGGTGGCTTTCGACGCGCCCGCCCACGGCCGTTCAGGCGGACGACAGGCTGATCTGTACAGTTTTCGCGACGCTTTGGCGGCGGTCAGCGGCGCCTGCGCGCCGACCGGTGCGATCCTCGCGCACTCCTTCGGCGCCCTCACCGCTGCCAGCTGGCTGGCCGAGGACGCCGCGGCGGCGCACCTGCGCGCCGCCGTACTGGTCGGCCTGCCGCGCGACATCGGTTATCTGTTCCAATCCTTTACCATGGCGATGGGCCTGTCCACCCAGGTGATCGAGCGCGTACGCGCACTGTTTCGCGCACGCTATGGCGGTTATCCGGAGGAATATTCGGCAACGGTGCTGGCGCAGCGCATTCATATCCCGGTACTGCTGGTGCACGGCGGGTCCGATGAATACATACCGGCCGCGCACGCCGAGGAGGTCGCACTGCAGCTGCGCGACGGACAGATCCAGGTGATCGGCGGCTTGAGCCACAGCGCGCCGCTGCGCGATCCGCGCACGGTGGAGCTGATGGCGCAATTCATCAGCGCGCGGCTGCAGCCTTGAGGGCCGGGTCCGCCACGCCCCCGGCGGCGCCGCGCGTATCCTTCGTCGCGTTCCAGCACCGCGGCTTTCGCTACTTTTTCGTCGGCAACGCCACCGCGATGCTGGCCGACAACTGCGAACACGTCATCAGCTACTGGGTGATGTTCCAGAAATTTCACTCCGCGCAGCTCGGCGGCTTCGCGGTGATTTCCCACTGGGTGCCGTACCTGCTGCTCTCGGGTTACGCCGGCGCGCTCGCCGGCCGTATCGACGTGCGCCGCATGATCCAGGTGGGCATGCTGCTGTTCATGGCGGTATCGATCAGCTGGGGCGTGCTGATTGCGACCGGCACGCTCAAGGTGTGGCACGCCATGCTGCTGCTGACAATCCACGGCCTGGCCGGAGTGTTGTGGAATGCGCCGGCACAATTGCTGATCCATGACATCGTCGACAAGCCGCAGCTGGCTAGTGCGGTGCGACTGGGCGCGACGTCGCGCTACCTGGGCACGCTGCTGGGACCGGCCGTGGGCAACGCCCTGATGCTGCTGCTCGGTCCGGCACTTGGTATTTTTTTTAACGCTCTGATTTATCTGCCGATGTTCCTGTGGTTGTGGAAGGCGCCCTATGGCCCGCGTTTTCGCCGCGCCGGATCCACTCCGGAAGTCGCGGTGCGGGGCCTCGGCGATGCCATCGCCACGGTGCGCAGCATCCGCAGCAATCACATCATTCTTACCATGACACTGCTGGCGGGCGCGACGTCATTCTTCGTCGGTACCGCTTACCAGGCACAGATGCCCAACTTCGCGACCGACCTGGGTCATGGCAATGCCGGACTGTCCTATGCCGCGCTGGCTGCGGCGGACGCCGCCGGCGCGCTGTGCGCCGCCGTGATCCTCGAGAGCCGCGGTCTGCTCATGCCGCGCGTACCCACGGCATTGCTGCTGAGCATGCTCTGGTGCGGCGCACTGGTCCTGTTTGCGCTGACTCACTCCTACGCGCTGTCGCTGGCAGCATTGTTCTGTGCCGGTTTTCTCGAACTGTCATTCGGTGCCATGGCGCAGGCGCTGGTGCAGCTCAACGCACCGGCCGCGTTGCGCGGTCACGTCATCGGCGTATTCGTGATGGCGGCGCTCGGGCTGCGCTTCGTCAGCGGATTCACGGTCGGTGTCCTGGGCGCCGTGATCGGCGTGCATGCATCCCTGGCGCTGTCGGCGGCGGTGCTGTTCGTGGTGATTGCAGTGCTGTTCGCCTGGCAGGCGATGCGCCCGGGTGCGCCGGCGTCAGGCCGCAGGCCTCAGCGGCGCTAAAAACTCAGGCGGCCGAACAGCTCCGGGCCGTCGATCGTCAGCCGCAGCACCCCTGAGGGGTCGGATTTGCGTACATCGAGCTCCGCCTCATCCTTTTCATAGCCCAGGCCGAAGGCCACGTTGCGCTTCCAGCGGTACTGCAGATCGGCGTGATACTCACCCATCATGCCGCTGACCGAGCTGATTGCGACTTTGAGGTACTGGGCCCGGGCGGTCAGCGCCCAGCGTTTGGAGATGCGCCAGGTGCCGTCGAGCGCCAGCGTCGCAAACGGGCCGGCGCCGTTGAAATCCGCGTACTGCGGCGTACTGGGAATCTGGGCCCGGGCCTCGGCCTCCAGCAGATGCACGCCCAAGCCGGCTCCCAGCTCGAAGCGCTCGCTGCGCAGGAATGAATAGGTATAGGTCAGATCCATCTGCCGCCAGTCGAACGATGACTGCACCAGATTGTCGACCAGGAAGGTCTGATCACCGTACTGAATTGTGCGGTCGATGGCCTTTTCCGCCGCACGGCGCAAATCCAGAAAATTCACCCGCAGCCGGCTGCGCTCCTCGAGGCGGAAGATGATCTCGATGCGCAGCTGATGTGCCTGACTGGTGAGCCCCAGGTCATGCTCGGCCGTGAACGGCGTACCCTCGACGCCAGTGGCCGAATCGAAGCGCCCAAAGGTAGTGACACCGCCCCAGAAGTAGCTGGCACGCAGCGCGAAGTGATCGGTGATCGGGCTCGCGACCGGCAGTGGCGGCGGCGGCGAGTAATCATCGGCATGAGCCGCCGCGCCGAGCGCGAGCACCACCGGACCGAGCCACCATGAACGCATGTCTTGAGCCAACTCCCAGCAGCGGAAGGATCGCGCAATCTGGCCGAGATGATCGCTCAGTTGACTGCGGCGGCGCCATAGTCGCCGCGCCACGGCAGGGCAATCAGCAACTGTCGGGGATTTCAGCCGCCGGCGCGGCGCGGTGCTGTGACGCGCTGCTCACTTTACGATGCCGGCCGTGCCGCGCCCGACGGGACGCGCGACGCGTTGCCGGCGGCACACGCCGGCGATGGCCAGTGTGCTCAACGCTTCATCGCCTCGAAGAATTCCGAGTTCGACTTCGTGTCCTTCATCTTGTCGAGCAGGAACTCGATGGCCGCCAGCTCGTCCATCGGATGCAGCAGCTTGCGCAGGATCCACATCTTGGCGAGCTCGCTCGGATCGGTGATCAGCTCTTCCTTGCGCGTGCCGGAACGGTTGATGTTGACCGCGGGGAATACGCGCTTCTCGGAGATTCGACGGTCCAGATGGATTTCGCTGTTACCGGTGCCTTTGAATTCCTCGTAGATGACATCGTCCATCTTCGAGCCGGTGTCGATCAGCGCGGTGGCGAGGATGGTCAGGCTGCCGCCTTCCTCGATGTTGCGCGCGGCGCCGAAGAAGCGCTTCGGCCGCTGCAGGGCATTGGCATCGACGCCGCCGGTGAGCACCTTGCCCGATGATGGCACCACGGTGTTGTAGGCACGCGCCAGGCGGGTGATGGAATCGAGCAGGATCACCACGTCCTTCTTGTGCTCGACCAGGCGCTTGGCCTTTTCGATCACCATTTCGGCGACCTGCACGTGGCGCGCCGCGGGCTCATCGAAGGTGCTGGAGACCACCTCGCCCTTCACCGTGCGTTGCATCTCGGTGACCTCCTCGGGCCGCTCGTCGATGAGCAGCACGATCAGGTAGACCTCGGGATGGTTCGCCGTGATCGAGGTCGCGATATTCTGCAACAGCATGGTCTTGCCGGCTTTCGGCGGCGAGACGATCAGGCCGCGCTGACCCCTGCCGATCGGGGCGACCAGGTCGATGGTGCGCGCGGTCAGGTCTTCCGTGCTGCCATTGCCGCGCTCGAGCTTCAGGCGCCGGGTGGGATGAAACGGCGTCAGGTTCTCGAACAGCACCTTGTTGCGCGAGCTGTCCGGGGAATCGAAGTTGATCTCGCCGACCTTGAGCAGCGCGAAGTAGCGCTCGCCGTCCTTGGGCGGACGGATCAGACCGGACACGGTATCGCCGGTGCGCAGGTTGAAGCGGCGTATCTGGCTGGGGCTCACGTAGATGTCGTCGGGCCCGGCCAGGTAAGAGCCGTCCGCCGAGCGCAGGAAACCGAAACCGTCCTGCAGGATCTCGAGCACGCCGTCGCCGTAGGTGTCCTCGCCGTTGCGCGCATGCGCCTTGAGGATCGAGAAAATGATGTCCTGTTTGCGCGAGCGCGCCAGGTTCTCCAGTCCCATCGACTCGGCCATCTTCACCAGTTCATGGATCGGCTTGGCCTTGAGCTCGGTCAGGTTCATCGAGCTGCGCGAGCGCTCGAGTTCCGCCGGACTGATGATTTCGGCGTCGTCCTCGGCGAGCGGCTCGAGATCCGGCATCAGCTGGTCATCGGGACGCCCATTGCCGCGATTGCCGTCGCGGTTGCCGTGCCGCGGACCTTTATTATTGGGCCGATTGCGGCCCTGATTACCGAGGTAGCCTCTCACAGGTGCTGATCCAGGAAAGTCGCCAGTTGTGATTTGGACAAAGCGCCGACCTTTTGCGCTTCGACCGTGCCGTTCTTGAACAGAATCAGCGTCGGAATGCCGCGGATGCCGTATTTCGGCGGTGTGTGCGGGTTCTCATCGATGTTGAGCTTGGCGATCCGCAGCCGGTCTTTGTACTCGGTCGCGATCTCGTCCAGGATCGGCGCGATCATCTTGCACGGACCGCACCATTCCGCCCAAAAATCCAGCAACACCGGCCTGTCAGCCTTCAGGACGTCCTGATCGAAGTTGCCATCCGAGGTGTGCACAATGTGCTCGTTACTCACGCAGTTGAGCCTCCGTTGAGGGGGATACGCCTTAATATTGGGGACAAAAACGAATTTACGAGATGGATTCTTGGCAAATAACCGAACAGATTTTCGCGGCGGGGCTGGTATCGCGCCCCGGGAAGCCGTCTAACGGTTACACTTAGCTCTGGTTAGCCCTGAATTGCTTGCGTCTGGATGGCTTGGCAGGTGCGGACAGAACAGCCGCCGGTTGTGCTTATTTTGAGCCCTTTCCGGGTCGCTTTGCAAGTCTTGAGGCCCTCACCACGCCACGACGGCGTTTACTAACAGGTTTTAATGAGTGACGAACATCTCAGTTCGATGACATTCGGCTCCCTGCCCCTTGCCGCCTCGGTGGCACAGGGGATTGTGGATGCCGGCTTCATCTATTGCACACCGATTCAGGCGCAGACGCTGCCGCTGGCGCTGCAGGGCCGCGATGTTGCCGGCCAGGCACAGACCGGCACCGGCAAGACCGCCGCCTTTCTGGTGGCACTGTATCAATCGCTGCTGACGAAGCCGGCCGCGCCCAACCGCAGCCGTACCTCGATACGCGCGCTCATCGTGGCGCCGACGCGCGAGCTGGCGGTGCAGATCCACAAGGACGCCGCAGTCCTGGGCAAGCACACGGGCCTCAGGCTCGCAGTGGTGTTTGGCGGTACCGACTACGATCAGCAGCGCCGCACCCTGGTCGAGGGCGTGGACGTGCTGGTCGGCACGCCCGGGCGGCTGATTGATTACTTCAAGCAACAGGTGTACGACCTGCGCCACGTCCAGGTGCTGGTACTCGACGAGGCCGATCGCATGTTCGATCTGGGTTTCATCGCCGATATCCGCTACATCCTGCGCCGCCTGCCGCGGCCGGAGCACCGCCAATCGATGCTGTTCTCGGCCACGCTGTCGCACCGCGTGCTCGAACTCGCCTACGAACACATGAACAACCCCGAGCTGGTGCGCATCGAGCCCGACAAGGTCACCATCGATCGCATCCGGCAGGTGATCTACTTCCCTTCGATGGAGGAGAAGCTGCCACTGCTGATCGGGCTGCTGCGCGAAACCGAAGCCCATCGCACCATGGTGTTCGTGAATACGCGACGCACGGCCGAGAAGCTCGAGACGGCGCTGCGTGCCAACGGCTTCAACGCCCAGGCGCTGTCGGGCGACGTGCCGCAACCGAAACGATTGAAGTTCCTGCGGCAGTTTCATGAGGGTGAACTGGCGGTCCTGATCGCCACCGACGTAGCGTCGCGCGGGCTGCACATCCCGGACGTCAGTCACATCTTCAACTACGACCTGCCGCAGGATGCCCCCGATTACGTGCACCGCATCGGCCGCACCGCCCGGGCCGGCGCCGAAGGCGATGCGATCAGCTTCGGCTGCGAGGAATACGCCATCGGGCTGCCGGACATCGAGGCCTTCATCGGCCGCAAGATCCCGGTGGCCACGGTTGCACTGAACCTGCTGGCGAAGCTCGATGCCGCGACCCACGTGCCGCGTCCGATGACGCATGCCCCGCCGATGCGACGTGGCGGCGGCGCCCGCCCGGGCGCCGGCCGCAGCAGCCGGCCCGGCGGTCCTCACCGGCGGCGGCAGGGACGCTGACGGCGCGACTCGCGCCTACAGCAGCTGCGCGACCGCATCCACGGCCGGAAACTCCGACTGCAGTCGCGCCGGGCCGTCGCTGTCGGGTCGCTGCACCGCGTAGATCAGGCCGATGCCGGCGGCGCGCGCCGCGCGCAATACCGGCAGACTGTCGTCGACGAACAGGCTGCGCGCCGGCTCGAAGTGTTCGACCTTGGCCAGTTCGCGCCAGAACTGCTCCTGCTCCTTGGGCGCGCCGAAGCTATGCGAGCTGAAGCCGGCGTCGAAGTGGCTGATCACCCGGGTGCGGGAATCCTTGATGGCAAGCGTGGTCGGATGCGCATTGGTCACCAGCACCAGGCGCTTGCCCATGGCACGCACGCGCCCGAGGAATTCGCGTGCTCCGGGCAGCCAGCGGATGTGGTGGGCGTCGACGTGCTTGAGCGCGGCGATGTCGAGCGCCAGCTCGCGGCTCCAGTAGTCGATGCAATACCAGTCGAGCGTGCCCTCGAGCGCGCGAAAGCGCGGCTGCAGCTCGGCGCGCGCCTGCTCCGGGCTCATGCAACGCGTGCGCGCCCAGGCTTCCGGCACGCGCGTGCGCCAGAAGTAATTATCGAACGCCAGATCGAGCAGCGTGCCGTCCAGATCGAGCAGCACGGTCTCGACTCGCGCCCAATCGGAAGGGCTCAGAGCCGGAGCATTCCCCGGAACATTGGCGGGAGTATTGATGCCGTCGGATATCATAGAACCTATGGCCGAGCCGTACGCATGAGTGTGAGTCCCGAGCAACTGTCGGCGTGGCTGCCGGCGGTGATGGATATCGCCGATGCGGCCGGCCGCGAGATCATGCGCATCTACCAGGCGGGTTTCAACGTGACGCTCAAGGACGACCGCTCACCGCGCACCGAGGCCGACCTCGCGGCGCAACGCATAATCGACGCCGGGCTGCGCGAGCTGACGCCGCAATGGCCCATGCTCGGCGAGGAATCGCTGCCCGAGGTATTCGCGCAGCGGCGCGCCTGGCACACCCTGTGGCTGGTCGATCCCCTGGATGGGACACGCGAATTCGTCAAGCGTAATGGCGAGTTCAGCGTCAACATTGCGCTGGTGGAAGACGGCGAACCGGTGCTCGGCGTGGTGTCGGGGCCGGCCCGTTCAGTGCTGTATGCCGCGGCGCGCGGCTGCGGCGCGTTCCGGCGCGGCGCGGACGGCATCTGCAGCCGCATCCACATGCAGCTGCCGGCCTCGCGGCCGCTGCGGGTGCTCGGCAGCCGCTCGTTTGGCGATGCGAAACTGGACCGCAAGCTCGAGGAACTGGGTCCGCAGGAGCGCATCAGCCTGGGGAGCGCGCTGAAATTCGGGCTGCTCGCCGAGGGCGGCGGCGACCTGTACGTGCGCCGCGGCCCGACTTCCGAATGGGATACGGCCGCCGGACATGCCGTGGTGCTCGAGGCCGGCGGCAGTGTGGTCGATCTGGCCGGGCGGCCGCTGCGCTACAACGTGCGCGAGGATGTCATCAACCCGTCTTTCATCGCCTATGGCGACCGTACCCGGGACTGGGTGGCGCTGCTCGGCGGCCTGTAGACCGGCGGACAGTCCATGTACCAGCGCATCGATCTGCACACCCACAGCAACTGCTCCGACGGGATACTGGCGCCGGCGGCGCTGGTGGCGCTCGCCGCGGCGCGGCAAGTCGAGCTGCTGGCGCTGACCGACCACGACACCGGCCTGGGCGCTGATGAAGCCCGCGACGCCTGCAAGGCGCATGGCATCCGCTTCGTGCCGGGCGCGGAGCTGACCTGTGGATGGCGTGAGCGGGAGATTCACGTCATCGGCCTCAATCTCGAGCTCGCGCATGCGCCATTCATCGCCCACTGCGCCGCGGTGCTCGAGCTGCGCCGCCAGCGCATCGCGGCGATGGGCGAACGCCTGACACGCGCCGGCTTGCCGGGCGCCGCGCTCGCGGCCGAGGCGTTGGCGGCGGCGGCGCCGACCCGCGCGCATCTGGCGCGTGGCCTGTGCGCGCGCGGCCTCGCCGCCACGGTCCAAGGGGCCTTCGACCGCTGGCTCAAGCGCGGGCGGCCCGGATATGTCGGGGCGCAATGGCCGGAACTGACCACGGCGGTGCAGTGTATTACCGGCGCCGCGGGGGTCGCGGTGCTGGCTCACCCGCACCGCTACCGGGTATCCAACGGCGTGCTGCGCGAACTGATCGCAGAATTCAAGGCGGCCGGGGGCGCGGGCCTGGAGGTCAGCCTCGCCGGCATGGCTCCGGGGGATGCCGAGCGCGCCGCCTCGCTCGCGCGTCGCTTCGATCTTGCCGGCTCGATCGGCTCGGATTTCCACGAGCCCGGGCTGCCATGGCGTCCGCTGGGTCGCTTCGCTAAGCTACCGGATCGGATCGTGCCGATCACGGCCCGCCTGGGCTTGTAACGGACCCTGAAACACATAACTGGCTCGGTCGCGGAGTGTGCAGCCGATGGCCACAGGGCGATCGAGGGAATGAGCGATCAGGAAGACAACGTCGACCGCGACCTGTTCCGCAATGTCGAGAAGCTGCGGCAGCTGCGCATCGAGCATCGCGATCTGGACGAGGTGATTTCGCGCCTGTCGATGGATATCCATATTGATGAGCTGCAGCTCAAACGCCTGAAGAAGCGCAAGCTCGCGCTCAAGGACCAGATCATGAAGCTCGAAAGCCAGCTCATACCGGATCTCAACGCCTGAACCGCCGCTGCAGTAGTGATGCCCCGCGATGACCGCCCGTGATAGCTGCCTGTGACCACCCCTGACGGCGGCGCGATCCAGTCGTTTCTCGCCACGGCCACTGCCGGCGAAGTGTTGCTGCAGCTGGGCGTGATCGCCGTGATCGGCCTGGCCGCGCTGGCCGGCGCCGGCATCGTGCGCCGCTGGCGCGCCCGTCATCTGGCGCTGCTGAATCTGCGTGGCGCGCGCGCACGTCTGATCGACATCACCCTGATCGAAACCCCGGCGCTGGTGGCGCTGGCCGCCATGCTCGTGGCCCGCACCGTGGTCGCGGCCGTTGGCGTGCCGGTCACGCTGCTCGACATCGCGATGCAGCTGGCGACGGCGCTGATCCTGGTGCGGCTGGCGATTTATCTGCTGCGTCTCGCGCTCGGTCCACGCTCCTGGCTGCGCACCTGGGAGACGCGCCTGACGCTGCTGGTGTGGCTGGCGATATCGTTCCAGCTCGTGGGCTGGTTCGATGCCATCCAAAGCACGCTCGACGCGATCAACCTGCTGCCCGGCCGCGGCCGCTTCACGCTCTGGGCGCTGCTCAAAGGGCTGGTGATCATCACGGTGTTCGTGCTCGTGACCAGTGTGGCCGCGCGCGCGGCCGAACGGCGCATCATGCACATCGAGTCGATCGCCCTATCGACCCGGATCGGCATCACCAAATTCACCTACTTCTTCCTGGTCGGCCTGGGGGTGCTGCTCGGAATCAATGCGGCCGGCGTCGATCTGACGGCGCTGACGGTGCTGACCGGAGCGGTCGGAATCGGACTTGGCTTCGGCCTGCAGTCCATCGCCAGCAATTTCGTCAGCGGCTTCGTGTTGCTGATGGACAAGTCGATCAAACCGGGCGATGTCATCAGCTTCACCGGCATGCCCGGAACCAGCACCGAGAGCTTCGGCTGGGTGCAGGCATTGCGCGGCCGCTACGTGGTGGTGCGCGACCGTGACGGGGTCGAGACGCTGGTGCCGAACCAGCAGCTCATTACCAATCCGGTGATCAACTGGAGCTATTCCGACCGCAAGGTGCGTCTGAAGCTGCCGGTTCGGGTCAGCTACCGGGACGATCCGGAACAGGCGCTGGCGGTCCTGATGCACGCCACCGAGGGTAATCCGCGCATTCTGCGCGATCCGCCGCCGGTATCCCGGCTGATGCAGTTCTCCGATCACGGCATGGATCTGGAGCTGCGCTTCTGGATCGCCGATCCCGAGGCCGGGGTCAACAACGTGCGCTCCGACGTCAATCGCGCCATCTGGCGGCTGTTTCGCGCCGCCGGCATAACCATCCCGGTGGCCCAACGGGAAGTGTACGTGCGGCACGGCGAACCGCTGCCGTGAAACACATCGCGGCGATCCCGGAGCAGGAGCTGCGCTTCGCGTTCGTGCGGGCGTCGGGACCGGGCGGCCAGAACGTGAACAAAGTCGCCACCGCGGCGCAGCTGCGCTTCGATCTGGCCGGCACGCAGGCGCTCGCCGCGCCCGTCAAGGCGCGCTTGCGCGCGCTTGCCGGCAGCCGCGTGACTGCCGACGGCACGCTGCTGATCATGGCGCGCAACCACCGCACCCAGGAAGGCAATCGGCGCGAAGCGCTCGCGCGCCTCGAAGATCTGATCGTGCGCGCCAGCGTCGAGCCGAAGAAGCGCCACGCGACGCGCCCGACCCTGGGCTCGCGGCAGCGGCGGCTGGATCACAAGCGCGAGCGCCAGCAGGTCAAACGCTTGCGCGGCCGCGTTGCCGACGACTGAACGGGCACCAGCGCATGCGCGCGCCACGCGTCCGTAGCTTCCCGGCGGTGATCGGCGCCGATACCAGGATCCTGATTCTGGGCAGCATGCCCGGGGTGGTCTCGCTCGGCGCGCAACAGTACTACGCGCATCCGCAGAATCATTTCTGGAAGATCGCCGGTGCACTGTGCGGTGCGGGTCCCGAACTGCCCTATGAACAGCGCCTGCAGACCATCCTGAGCCGGGGCCTGGGCCTATGGGACGTGCTGCAATCCTGCGTGCGTCGCGGCAGCCTCGATACCGCGATCGAATTCGACTCGGCGGTAGCCAATGAGCTGCTGCCGGTGCTGCGGCGCGCGGGCAGCGTCATGCGTCTGTGCTGTAACGGCGGCACCGCCTACCGGGCGCTGCAGCGCCATTTCGGCCAGCAGCTGGCGCGTGAATTCCCGCACATCGATGTCCGGCGCCTGCCCTCGACCAGCCCGGCCAATGCCAGCTGGACCTATGCGCGCAAGCTCGCGGCCTGGGCCCCGGCGCTGCGCGCTCCGGGGGGAGATGCGGCATCGGCTTTTCGACGATCAAATACATGATTGATGGCCTGATCTACGCGCTGCTCACCGCCGGTATCTTCGGCTGGCTGTGGCCGCGCGCCTGACTGCCATCCCGTGTCCGACACCGGCACCCGGCCGGCACCAGGCGCGGACCAGAGCCGCGCTAGCCGTGGGTGACCTGCAGAATGCTGTGGCGAATCTGCTCCGACAGCACCACCTCGGCGTCGACCGCCACCCGGATCAGCACCTCATCAAACAGCAGCCGGCCGGTATCCCCGACCCGCACCACTCCCCGGGCGCGTAGCAGATCGATGAAATTCTCGAACAGGCTGGGGTCGAAGAACTCCGGGGAATTGAAACCATAGAGCATGGTCATGCGTTGCGCCATGAGCTGGCAGCGCTGTTCGAGCAGCGTCTGCGTGATCTCGTCGCTGCCGGCCCGCACCAGCACGGCGATCGCGAGGTAGTAGCGCTCGATGGTCTGGATCGTGGCTTGCGCCAGCAATGACAGCTGCATCGCCGCCTCGGAGGTCGGCGCCGGCCGTCGCCACAGCTGCGGCTCGCCGCTGCCCTCGAGCAGGCCGAGCCCGGCGAGCGCCGCCAGCGCCCTCTCGACGATGCCGTCGAGCTCCTGTTCACTCCAGCGCATGAACAGCTCCGCCGCCACGTACGGATAGATGCGGGCGGCGAGGCGCTGCACGTCACCCGTGCGCAGCGCCGCGTTGGCGAGAAAACAGCAGGCGATCAGCGACGGCATCGCAAACAGGTGCAGCACGTTATTGCGATAGTAAGTCGCGAGCACCGCGTGCTCCGGACTCATGCGCACGATGTCGCCGGCGCGGTGGCGCTCAAGCGTGATGATCTTCAGCGTCAGGCCGTAATCGACCACCTGGTTGGCGCTGTCGCGCGTCACCGTCACCCGATCGCCGTAGGGAATTGCCGCCAGCACCGACTTCATGGTTTCGATCTGGCGCAGTAGATCGGATTCGAGCATCGACTGGCGCGGCGTGGCCAGCAGCACCAGCGCCAGCAGATTGACCGGGCTCACGGAGGCCGCGGAATTGATGTTGCGCATGATCGTCGGCGCCAGCTCGTCGACCAGGGCGCCGACCCAGGGGGGGCGGTTCTGGTCATCGAACACGCTGCGGCGCCAGTCGGGCGCATAGCGATCGATCAGCGTGTCGAGATGGATTGGTTCGCCAAAATTGACGTGCACGTTGCCGAAGCGCTGTCGCAGTCGTCCCAGGGTGCGCAGCAGGCCGAGCACCGATTCCTTCTCCTTCGGCTGGCCCGACAGCTCGCCGATGTAGGTCGGGCCTTCGACGATGCGCTCGTAACCGAAATACACCGGTACGAACACGACCGGACGCCGCGGCTCGCGCAGGTAGCTGCGCACCGTCATCGACAGCATGCCGGTCATCGGCGGGCGCAAACGGCCAGTGCGGCTGCGGCCGCCTTCGATGAAATACTCGATCGAATGGCCGCGCGCCATCATCGCCGCGAGGTACTTCATGAACACGACCGTATAGAGCGCATTGCCGCGGAAACTGCGGCGCACGTAGAACGCTCCGCCCTTGCGCAGGAAGCGGCCGATGATCGGCAGGTTCAGGTTCAGCCCGGCCGCGATGTGCGGCACCGCGTAACCGCGCTCGTAGATGGCGTAGGACAGCAGCAGGTAGTCCATGTGGCTGCGATGGCAGGGCACATACACGATCTCGTTGCCCTCGGCGACCTGCTGCAGGGTGTCCACGTGCTGGAACTCGATGCCGTCGTATAGCCGGTTCCACAGCGCCTTGAGTGCCAGCGACATGAAGGTAACGAACACGGGCGAGTAATTGGCGGCAATCTCATTCGCATAGCGCCGCGCCTCGAGCAGCACGGCGCGACGACTGCGCTTACCCCGCTCGCGCACCTCCTGGGCCACCGCCGCACGCACCGCGCGCGTGCGCAGGACCGCCGTCACGATCGTGCGCCGGTGCGACAGGTCCGGTCCGAGCCGCGCCGTGCGCAGCCGCGCGAAGTGAATGCGCAGCTGGCGGGAGATGCGCCTGGCCGTCAGGGCGGTGTCGGCATCAGCCTCCAGCAGGCCGCGCAGCGACATCGGTTCACCCAGCTGCACCGTGGTGCTGCGCCCATTGAACAGCACCGTGAAGAAGCGGCGCACCCGGCTGCCGATGACCCAGTCCTCGGACAGCAGCAGCCGTATCAGTGAGCGCTCCTTCGAGGGCGCGCGGCCCCAATAGACCGCCGCCGGTACCAGGCTGACGTCCAGCCCGGGATCGCGCCGGAGCGCTTCGATCAGCGCCAGCAGCAACTCCGGAGGCCGCCGGTCGATCCGCGTGCGCCACAGGCCGATGCTTTTTGTCAGTGCGAACGATGCGCGCGCGTTGCGCAACTGCCGCGCCAGCAGGCGCCGGCCCGGTCGTGGCAGCCGCTCGCGCACGCAAACGTTCTGCAGCACCGCCAGGTCGCTGGGATTGCGCCCTTCGAGCACGTAGCAGATCGGCACCGTGCGTCCGGCCAGCCGCGCCGCCGCATCTTCCGGCCGCAGCGTCGCGCGCACCCATAGGGCGAGCACTCTGCGCAGTAGGCCCTGCATGGCGTTTAGGTCGAGCCGCGCTCGGGCGGCAGATCCAGGGCGATCAGGAAATACTCGAACAGGTACTTGATGAAGCGCAGCTGTTCATGCAGGCGATGGTCCGCATTGACCAGATGCACCGAGGCGCCATATTCGCGCGCGAAGCGGATGCTGTGCTCGAGCGGCACGACCTCATCGCGCCAGCCATGCACGATGGCCGCGGGGCAATCGAGCAGCCGCTCGCGCAGCGGCGGCAAGCCCTCCATGTAGAGCGCCGGGGCGAGCAGAAAGGCGCCGCGTGCGTGCAGCAGCGAGGCCGCAGCAACCGTCACATAGCCGCCGAGACTCGAGCCGACCAGCACCAGATCGCCCGACAGCGTCTTGCAGACTTCGATCAGCTTGTCAATGCAGGCGCGGGGCGTTTCGATGCCGCGATAGTCGACCGACTCGACATCATAGCCCTCGCCGCGCGCAACATCGGCCAACGCCGTGATTTTCCTGCCCCACGGAACGCTGTCCTTGCCATGCGAGAACACGACGTAGCGATTGGCCATCCTTCAGTTTTCCTTCCGCTCGATCCACCGCGCATCGGATCGCCGCCGCGGATCATACTCCTGGAGTCTTGAGGCGCGATTACAAGTCGCATAAAGTGCCGTCGACGCCCGCAGCGACGGGCGCAATCACCCGCCAACCGGAGGCCACATTATCAGCATCGAATCGCGTGCTGCACGCCCGCAGCTTGACTGGTTGACCCTGGCGCCCAGCGCACCGCCAAGCCAAGCTCTGCGCCGCTATGAGCGCCTGCAGCGCTCGGTCCTGGGTCGCTGGCGCTTCGCGCGTGCCGCCCGCATGCGCACACCGCTGCTGGCGCCGCTGCAGGCACGGTTCGGCGAGCTGCGTGTCGGTTTGTGCCGCACCGAGATGCGCGCGCATCGCGGCGTGCGTTCGGCCGATGGCGCAGTCGATCCCATGGCAATCAGTGCGCTCGCGCAGCTGGCGGCCATCATGGTGATCGAGGTCAGCGTGCCGGAGGGCCTGTGCTGGACGGCGCGCGGCCTGACGGTCGAGCATCTGCGGCGCGCCGATTCCACCGTGGTCGCGCTGGCGCGTCTGGACAAGACCGACTGGGCCGAACCGGGACTGGTCGGCGTCCCGGTGACGATCAGCGACGCCGCGGGGATCGAGGTGGCGCGTGCGGTCGTCAGCTTTGCAGTGGCAATGCGTAGCGATTGACGCTGACCGGACGCACGCTGCTGCCGCCGGGCTCGTGCGTTACCAGGCAGGTCTGAAAATCGGCCGGGCGCGAGGTGGCGAAACCGAACAGCAACTGGAAACGTCCGGCGGCCACATGCTCGTCATCGTTGAGGCGCTGGTCGCAGATCACGAAGTAGTTCTCCTCGGCGCTGCGCCCGACGAACGCGCCCTCCTCCTCCAGTGCCTGGAAAAATGAGGTCATCTGCGAGCGCACATGGGACCACAGGGCCGGTCCCGGCTCCTCGTACACCACCCAGCGCGTCCCGCGCTCGATGCTGGTCATGACGAACAACGCCAGACGCCGGATTGCGAGCTCACGCCAATCGCTCTTGGCGGCCGCTTCCGCCACCAGGGTACGCAGGCTGATGTGCGGCGGCGGCACGGCGCGCGCCGCGACGCGCGCCGACTGCAGCAGGTTCACGCCGCCCTGCGACAGCCGGATGTGATCCAGGTCGGTGGCGCCGGTGGCCGCCCGCAATGCCGGCCGCAACAGCGCCTCCTGTCGCTTACCTTCCGACCATACCGGACCGCTGCGATCCAGGCGCGCCAGCAGGCCGGCGGCGGCGGCGGCCGAGCCGAACACATCGTGGCGGCCGCGCAGCCGATCGAATGCCAGCACGCGCGGATAGAACATGAGCGCGTCCTCGCTGTACAGCGGCCAGTTGCGCAGACCGTCGATCGCTGCCGCGGCATCGCTCCAGGCGGCCGGCGGATCGAGCAGCAGCATCGCCTGGCGCTGGCGGCAGATCCGCAGCGCCACCAGTAGCGCCGGCAACCCCATGTCCAGTTCGCGCGAAATCGGCGGCACACACAGGAAATTGAACGGTTCGGCACCCAGCAGCGCGAACAGGCCGCCGCCGCTCCTGGCATCACCGATGACGTCGTAATTGGTCAGCGTCTCGCCATCATCGCCGTCACCGTTCGACATCACGTAGCCGACCGCGGTGGCGGACGCTGCGCCAAAGGTGCGATCGGGCCGCTGGCGCGGCACTACCCCGCGCGCGCGGACCAGGCGCGAGCCGGTCAGCGTGGCCGCGACGCTGTGCTCGACCCCGGGCAGGATCGACAGGCAGCGGTATATCTCCTGGTCTTCGATGAATTCGGAACCCGGCGCGCGGATGCGCTGGATCACGAGATTGAAGCGATCGGTCTCGGCATCGGCGATACCGTCGTAGTCGACGGCGGCGCGCAGGAACTCGCGCGATCCGGGCGACAAGCCGACCAGAGTCAGGTGCGTCGCCCCTGCCGGCAGCGTCAGGGTGGGAGCACGGCCACCGTTGCATATGCGAACCACGATGGCTTCGCGGCCGCCATTCTGAAAATACTGCTCGACCGCATACGACAGTGTCGATGGCTGCCACAGGCCGCCGAACACGCGCTGGTAATCGTTGAAACTGGCAACGCCGATCGGCCGGTTGACCGGACCCTTGAGTGCCCGGCCGACGAAAGCGGTGACTGCGGTTGCGGCGCGTTTGATCGATGCTTGCGGCCGCAACTGTGTCGCGGTGTCAGCAGCGGAAACCACCAGCTCGGACAATCCCTACCCTCGAAGCCAAACGCGAATGTAGCACAGCGGCAAAAGCGCCGCGCGTGCTAGAGCGCGTGGATTCGCTCGGGTGCTGGCGCTGGTGACGGTGCTGGTATCGATGCCGACGCCGACGCCGGCGTCAGTGCCGAGGAGGCGAGGCGGCGCTCGTGTTCCTCGGCTGCGAGCTGCGCCTCGTACTGCTTGCGCGCGATTTCAGCCAGCATGATCTGCAACCACTCGCTGAGCTGCGCCACGGTGCTCTCAGGTGCCCGGGGCGCGCGCCGTAGGTGTCTGTGCCGCGGTCGGTTCGCGCTCGAGCAGCAGCTGCTTGGCGCTCTTGCCATCGGTGCCGCTGTCGTCGGTGCCGTCCCAGTCGGCGCCGGCGGGGATGCGGTTCTCGACCTTGGGCGCCGCCGCGAGCACCGCCTCGATGCTGTTGTCTGCGCCGGTGACCGGCACCGGAATGCCGCGCGGCGCCTGTGTAATGGCCGCGACACTCTGCCAGTCCATCTGCCCGCCCGTGGCCTGCAGGGTCTTCTGCAGATGCGCGGCCAGCGCATGCGACAGCAGCTTCTTCTGCGCGTGATCCCAGTCGCGCGGATCATCCGCGAGCACGCTGTAGGCCTGCAGGTAGAGCTGCTGGTCGTGCGCGCCGAACAGGAACGGCTGATTGACCACCCGCACCGCGGTGCCGTTGGTCACCATGGCGTAGATCTTCTCGATGTCCTCGGGATACAGGCGGATGCAGCCATGGCTGGAACGCAGGCCGACGCCGTACGGTTTGTCGGTGCCATGAATCAGATAGCCGCGCCAGCCGAGCGTCAGCTCGAACTTGCCCAAGGGGTTATCCGGACCCGGCATCACCACGGCCGGCAGTGCCTCGCCGTTGTCGTTGAAATGGTCCTTGCGCAACGCCGCCGAAGGCCGCCAGATCGGATCCTTCACGTGGCTGACGACGGTGGTCGCGCCCTGGGGCGTCTGCCAGCCCACCTTGCCGATACCGATCGGGTGCGTGTAGACGACCTGCGGCTCGCCTTTCTTGTGCGGCGGAAAGTAATACAGGCGCAGCGCCGCGACATTGATGACGATGCCCACGCGCGGCGCATCGGGCAGGATGAAGCGCGTCGGCACGACCACGTTGCGGCCGGCCCCGGGAAGCCAGGGATCGACGCCGGGATTGGCGCGCACGATCTCTTCGTAGCCGACGTTGAAGCGCCGGGCGATATCCGGGAGCGTATCCTCCTGCGAGGCGATCGTGATCTGCACCGCCCCGACCACGTCATCGTCCGGATCGGTGAGCTCGAACTTGTGGGTGTCGAGCGGAGCGGCGAGCCGCGGCACGGGCGCTGGCACCGGGGCGTCGACGATCGGGGCCGGCTTGGGCACCGGATGCGAGCCGATCAGGGCACAGGCCGCAAGCGCGCCCAGACCCGCAGCCAAGGCCACGAGCGATGCGCTTCGATGGGCCCATGCAAGCGCCCTTGGGCTGTCCGTTCCTCGACTCACCCGATCGATTCTAGAGGAGTATCGGTTGATTGGGCAGCTCGTTGGTGCCCGACCCGCCGGCCGGAAAATGCTGACCCAATAGCCGTGCAACCTCGGCCACCGCGACGATCGAGCCTTCACCATAACGCCCGGCGCGGTAATGAATCTCCACCTCGCGGCACACGGCCTGCCACTCGGCCTCGCTCACCCGTGCGCTGATACCGCGGTCGGCGAGGATCTCCACTGCGCGATCGGCGCGCAGCACGTAGATCAGCACGCCGTTGTTGGCGTGCGTGTCCCAGACGCGCAGATGCGCGAACACCTGCACCGCGCGCGCGCGCGGCGTTACGCCGTGCCACAGCGCGGCCAGCGGCAGATGGGTTTCGACCACGAAACGGATTTCGCCGGAATGCTCGGCCTCGGCGGCGCCGATCGCCGCCTCGATCTGCGCCAGCACCGGCGGCGGAAACAACGCGCGGGTGCGCGTCACGGTGGTGCACAGGTGCCGCAGCATGCGTTTGAACCTGGCCATCACCAGCTGCCCGACGCCCCGCCGCCGCCAAAGCCGCCGCCACCGCCGCCAAAGCCGCCACCACCACCGCCGCCGCCAAAGCCGCCGCCAAAGCCGCCCCCCAGGCCGCCGAATGGTCCGCCAAAGCGGCCGCCACCCGAACTCCAGCCGCCGCCGGATGCGCCCAGCAGCAGCGCGAGCAGGCCAGAGATCACGGCGGCGCCGATGGCGATGCCGAGCAGCTGCGTCAGCAGAAACACCACCGCCCCAACGGCGGTGCCGCTCAACAGAGCCCCACCGGTGCGGCCGAACGCCGAGCGCAGGATGCTCGAGCCGAAGAACAGGCCAAAGAGCAGAAACGGCAGGAAGTTCCAGTTCTGCGCACGACGGTGCTGCCAGGTCCGATCGGGTGGCGGCAGCTGTTCGCCGTCGATCAGGCGCATCATCTGGTCGACCCCGGCGCTGATGGCGTTGAAGTACTGCCCCTGGCGCAGCAGCGGCACCATCGTGTCTTCGATGATGCGGTTGGACGCCGCGTCGGTGAGCACGCCCTCCAGGCCGTAGCCGTTTTCGATCCGCAGCTTGTGATCGTCCTTGGCGAGGATCAGCAATGCGCCGTCATCGACCTTCTTGCGCCCGAGCTTCCAGGCATCGGTGACGCGGATCGAGTACTGCTCGATCTCCTCCGGCTGGGTCGTTGCCACCAGCAGCACCGCAATCTGCGCGCCCTTGCGCGCCTCGAAATCCGCGAGCTTCTGCTCCAGCTCGGCCTGCTGACCGGCGGTGAGCGTGCCGGTCAGATCGGTGACGCGCGACTCGAGCTTCGGCACCGGCTGCAATGACTGCGCGGCCGCCACACCGGCCGCGGCGCCGAACACCAGCACCATCGCGGCCATCAGCAGGCGCATTGCGGACTCCTGGAGGAAACTGACGGCGGTGTCGCCGGTGGCGCGGCGCCCGGGGCGGTCCGGGTCAGTGCGCCGGTGCGCCCGCGGGCGCGGGAGCTGCGCCTGCCGGCGTGCCGCCGCTGCCGAAGTCCACGGTCGGGGGATGGGATATCTCGGCTTCGTTCTGCACCGTGAAATTCGGCTTCACCGCATACTTGAAGATCATCGCGGTCAGGTTGGTCGGAAACGAGCGCAGCGTCACGTTGTAGTCCTGCACCGCCTGGATGTAGCGATTGCGTGCCACGGTGATGCGGTTCTCCGTGCCCTCGAGCTGGGCCTGCAGATCGCGAAAATTCTGGTCCGATTTCAGTTGCGGATAGTTCTCGCTGACCGCGATCAGGCTCTTCAGCGCCTGCGACAGCTGCCCCTGCGCGGCCTCGAATTTCTGAAAGGCCTGCGGGTCGTTGACCAGCTCCGGTGTCGCCTGGATGGTGCCGACCTTGGCGCGCGCCTCGGTCACGCCGATGAGCACCTTCTGCTCCTGGGCCGCGAAGCCCTTGACGGTGTTGACCAGATTCGGCACCAGATCGGCGCGGCGCTGATACTGGTTGACCACTTCCGACCAGGCCGCCTTGACCGCCTCGTCCTGCTGCTGGATGCGGTTGTAGCCGCAGCCGCTCGCCAGCAGTGCGCCGGCCAATATCAAACAGACCTTGAGCGTGCGCATGAGAATCAAGCCTCCGCGGGTGACAGTGCCGCTTACAATGGCGGCGCCTTTAATGTTTTCAACGGCAGTCGCCGGATGTTCACACTTTATCGCGGGGCAGTGCAAAAAAAACGCCCCGGCGGCTAGCCAGGGCGAGTGAAGCGGGCGGCTAAGCTCTTGGGAGTGCGGCCCGCCCAGGGGATTTCGAGGTGCGCCGGCGGTCAGTGCTGAGCGGCCGGCGACCACCAGAGCCTAGGCCGCTCGCACGCTTGCGGCTGTGAGCTGCTGCTCAATTCTCGGTGCCGGGCGCCGGTCTCAGGCGCTAGAGTGGGGGCGAAGCCCGAGGGATTTCAAGGGACTAGAGCATGGGCCGTTACCGCCAGCGTGAGCCGCCCGGGTCGAAATACATTACCGCGGCCGGTGTGGCGCGCCTGCGCGCCGAGCTCGACGAGCTATGGCGGCGCGAGCGGCCGCAGGTGACCGCCGCGGTCGCAGCCGCCGCCGCGCAGGGCGATCGTTCCGAGAATGCCGAATACACCTACGGCAAACGCCGGCTGCGCGAGATCGACCGCCGGATCCGGTTCCTGCGCTCGCGGCTCGAGGGCATGGTCGTGGTCGATCAGCCGCCGAGCGATCGCCGGCGCGTGTTCTTCGGCGCCCGCGTCACGCTCGAGACCGAAGACGGCACCCAGCTGCGCTATCGGATCGTCGGCCCGGACGAGCTCGACATGGCCGGCGATTACATCAGCATGGACGCGCCGCTCGGCCGCAGCCTGCTGGGCCGGCATCTGGACGATGAAGTGGCATTGGAGCTCGCCGCCGGCACCCAGCGTTACATCATCGTGGCAGTTGATTACACCGATATCGGCTAGCGACCGCGCCGCGCAGCGCGGCCGGGCAGCGCGTCAGCTGACGCGCACGTTCTTGAACTGCCAGGGGTCGCTCTGGTCGAGGTCCTCGGGGAACAGCCGTTCGCGATCGGTCAGCGGCGTCCAGTCGGTGTACTGCCCCACGACCGGCCCCAGGTAGGGCGTACAGATCTGCAGGTTGCGCCGGAAATCCATCTCCTCGGGTTCGGTGATGCCGTTGTTGGGGTTTTCCATGGCCCAGACCATGCCGGACAACACCGCTATCGAGACCTGCAGGCTGGTCGCATTGTTATACGGGGCCAGCGCGCGCGCCGCATCGACCGAGAGCTGCGAGCCGTACCAGTAGGCATTCTTCTTATGGCCGGCCAGCAGCACTCCGAGCTCGTCGATGCCCTTGCTGATGTCGTCCATCATGATGCGGCGGCGATCCTGGAGCTGGTAGTTGCGGCCGCAGAATTCGTGCACCGACAGCACCGCGGCGTCGGCGGGGTGATAGGCATAGTGCACGGTCGGCCGGTACAGGACCCGCGAGTCCTTGCGCACCGCAAAGTAATCGGCGAGCGAAATCGCCTCGGAATGGGTAATCAGAAACCCATGGTAAGGGCCGTTGAGCGGCGTCCAGCTGCGCACCCGCGTCGCCACGCCGGGCTGCGCCAGATGAATCGCCGCGCCGCCGCCGAAGTCGTAGCGGCGGCCGTCACGCGGAAAATTGCGCTCGTGCGTACCCCAGCCCAGCTCCGCCGGCTGCGAGCCTTCCGAGACGAAGCCGTCGACCGACCAGGTATTGACGAATTCGTTCGGCTCCTTCGGTATGCTCGATACCTGCGTGTCGCGTTCGGCGATGTGAATCACCTTCACGCCCACGCGCTGCGCGAGCTCGGCCCATTCGCCGCGGCTGGTGGGCTCGGCGCCTTCGATCCCGAGGTCGGCGGCGATGTTGAGCAGCGCCTGCTTCACCAGATGCGACACCAGACCGGGATTGGCGCCGTGCGTCAGCACCGCGGTCGGGGCCCGCGAATTACCGCTGCGCAGTGCAAGCGCCTCCTCGCGCATCGCATAGTTGGTGCGCCGGGCGGCCGGGATGGTCGGGTCGGTGTAGCCGCCGGGCCAGGGCTCGATGCAGGTGTCGAGGTACATCGCGCCTTTGTCCCAGCAATAGCGGATCAGCGCGATGCTCGAGACGTCGACCGAAACGTTGAGCAGGAAGTCCCCGCGGCCGACCAGTGGATCGAGCGTGCGGCGGAAGTTCTCGCGTGTCAGGCGCTGCTTGACGAATTTGACGCCAAAGCGCGCCGCTTCCTCGTGACCGACGTCATCGGCGCTGACGATGGTAATGCGCTCGGCACTCAGACCCAGATGGCGCAGGATCAGAGGCAGTACGCCCTGGCCGATGCTGCCGAATCCGACCAAAACGATCCGCCCCGGAAAATCGACATGAATTTCGTGCTGGCTCATTATTTTTCCGCCGTAAGGAGCGCGGAAGGGTAGCAATCGCGAGGCCTGCTCGCCAGCGTCGGCCGATGGCAACACCGCAGGCTTGACAGCGCGGCAGCGAGCGCGGCGCGCGCGGCACGTGCGGCGTGCGTGGCCTTTAGCGCCAGTCCGGCGGCCAGGTGCGATCGTGCCCGGGCAGCGCGGCGACGCGATCGAGCCAGCGGCCGATGGCCGGGTAGTTGATCTGCATGGGCAGGAAGCGCGCCGCCAGCTCATGCGCTTCCGGCCGCTGCAGCGCGCGCAGCAACAGCCGGATGTTCGGATAGATCATCATGTCGGCGGCGGAAAAGCTCTCGCCGACCACCCAGTCGGAGCGCGCGAGCCGCTGCTCGATGGTGCGCGCCTCGCCCGCCACGCGATGCATGGCCTCGGCGAGGCCCTCATCGACCTTGGGTTCGTGACGTTGCTTCAGTCCGGCGACGATCTGCTTGAGCGGCGGTTCGGCGTAGGCCTGGTATTCGCAGATCACGCGCATGATCACGCCGGCCTCCTCCGGGTTGCGGCCGAAGATCGGCGGCTCGCGGTATTTCTGGTCCAGGTAATAAAGTATCGCCAGGGACTCGAACACCACGTAGTCGTTGTCGCGCAGCACCGGCAGCCGGCCGCGAAAGTTCATCGCCAGCATGTGCGGTGATTTGTGCTCCTGGCGGTCGAAATGCAGCAGATGGCTGTTGTACTTGAGGCCCTTGAACTCAAGCGCGAGCGCAACGCGCCAGCAGGGCGGGCTGCCGCTTCCCCAGTAAAAATCGATGGCCATCGGCGCCGATTGTAGCGACTGGCGGCGGCTTTTACCCGTGGTGACATTTACTTGTCGCCTCGTTTTGCTATCGTGCGCCAACGCCTGAGGGCAGCGCGCGAGGCTGGAAGAACACCGTGGGGCAACCGTTAGCGACGCGCAACGCGCCGAGCAGCCAGTCCTGGACCATCGAGGATGCGCTGGAGCTGTACAACGTGCCCGCCTGGAGTTCGGGCTACTTCTCGATCAATGCGGCCGGTCACGTGGTGGTGCGTCCGGACACCACCGCCGCTCACGAGATCGATCTGCTGGAGGTGGTGCAGGGCCTGCAGGAGCGCGATCTGACGGCCCCGGTGGTGATCCGCTTTTCCGACATCCTGGCGCATCGCCTGCGCCACCTGTACGCCGCGTTCAACCGGGCGATCGCGGAAAACGACTATCGCAACCGCTACACCGCGGTCTACCCGATCAAGGTCAATCAGCAGCGCCTGGTGGTCGAGGAAGTGTTTCGCTACGGCAAGGAATTCGGCTTCGGCCTCGAGGCCGGTTCCAAGCCTGAGCTGCTGGCAATCATGGCGATGACCGAAGGGGCGGACGAGCGCCCGATAATCTGCAACGGTTTCAAGGACTCGAGCTACATCGAGGCGGTCATCCTGGCGACCAAGCTCGGGCGCACCATCATTCCGGTGATCGAGAACTTCTCCGAGCTCGAGCTGGTGCTCAGCTACGCCGACATCTACGGCGTGCGGCCGAAGCTCGGGGTGCGGGTGAAGCTGGCCACCGAAGGCTCGGGACGCTGGCGCGATTCGGCCGGGGACAAGTCCAAATTCGGACTGTTCATCACCGAGATCCTCGAGATGATCGCGATCCTCAGGGGCCGCGAGATGCTCGACTGCCTGAAACTCGTGCATTGCCACCCGGGCAGCCAGCTGCAGGACATCCGCCGCGTCAAGGATGCGATCAACGAGCTGGCGCACGTCTATGCCGAACTCAAGCTCATGGGCGCCGGGCTCGAATACATCGACGTCGGCGGCGGCCTCGGCATCGACTACGACGGCAGCGGCACCAATTACCCGTCGTCGATGAACTACACCCTCAACGAGTACGCCAGCGATGTGGTCTATCGCGTCGGCAGTGTCTGCAACGCCCGCAACATCCCGCATCCGCTGATCATCAGCGAGTCCGGCCGCGCCATCGCCGCGCACCACAGTGTGCTGATATTCAACGTCCTCGGCCGCTCGGCGCTCGATCGCTTTCGCGTCGACGGCCGCGATGCCGAGGAATTCGGCGGCGAGAAGGCGCTGCCGCAGCCGGTGCGCGACCTGCTCGACGCGTATCGTAATATCGACGAGCGGCGGCTGGTCGAGTGCTATCACGATGCCCTCACGGCCCGCGATCAGGCGCTGCAGATGTTCAATCTCGGCCTGCTGTCGCTGGAATTCCGCGGCCTGACCGAGCGGCTCTACTGGGCCAGCTGCGCCCGCATCCGCGATGTCTGCCGGCGGCTCGGCCGCTTTCCCGAGGAGCTCGAGGACCTCGAGAACGTGCTGTCCGACACCTATTTCTGCAACTTCTCGATCTTCCAGTCTCTGCCCGACAGCTGGGCCATCGACCAGCTGTTCCCGATCATGCCGATCCACCGGCTGTGCGAGATGCCGACGCGCAAGGCCGTGCTGGCCGACATCACCTGCGACTCGGACGGCAAAGTCGATCGCTTCGTCGGCCCGCGCGACGTCAAGCGCACGCTGGAGCTGCACGAACCGATCGCGGGCGAGGACTATTATCTCGGCGCCTTTCTCGTCGGCGCCTATCAGGAGACGCTCGGCGATCTGCACAATCTGTTCGGCGACACCAACGTCGTGCACATCAAGCTGCACGAGGAAGGCGGCTGGTGGATCGAGGAGATCGTCAAGGGCGACACCGCCAATCGGGTGCTCGAATACATGGAATACGACGTGGCGGAACTGACGCCCGCGCTGACGCGCGATTGCGAGCGGGCGGTGCGCGAGGGCCGCCTGACGGTGGCCGAGAGCCAGGCGCTCAAGCGCTTCTACGAGAATGAACTGAATGGATACGCGTATCTCGAGCCCTGATCGCAAGCCCGAGAGGCAGAGGCGCGTGTTCGGATACAACCCCTGGGAGAGATAGAACTATAGGGTGCATTTTTGATATACAAAAATGCACCCTATAGTTCTATCTCTCTGAGTGGCTGGCTCCGAATGCGGGTCCCTGCCTCATGCTCGAGATCAGGGCTCGAGATAGGCGCTACCACATGTCCTTCAGGCGCGCGGTTACATCCAGCGTCGAGGCGCGGTCATCGCCCAGGGCCGCGGCCTCGCCCAGCTGCGCGCCCTGGAACGCCACCTGCTGCATCGACTTGAGCACCTTCTCGCTGATGAAGCGGCTGCGGCCGCCGTAGACGTGCGCATCGCCGGTGCGGGACTGCTGCGTCAGCGGAAATTTCAACGGTACGCACAGCTGCAGCTCGTTGCGCGCCCGGGTCATGGCGACATAGAGCAACCGTCGCTCCTCATCGATCAGCTCCGCGCGCCCGGTGGAGAATTCCGACGGGAAGCTGCCATCCACGACATTCAGCACGTAGACCGTGTCCCACTCCATGCCCTTGGCCGAATGCACCGTGGACAGCACCAGGTAATCCTCATCGAGGGTCGGCGTGCCGGCCAGATCGCTGGTCGCGTGCGGCGGATCGAGCGTGAGTTCAGTGATGAAGCGCTCGCGCGAGGGGTACTGGCTCGAGAGCTGTTCGAGCTGGTCGAGATCGCCCACGCGCGTGTGCACGTGTTCGTAGATGCGCTCCAGATGCGGCTGGTACCACTCGCGCGCCTGGCGCACCTGGCCGGGCCAGGGCCGCTGCGGCTCGGTCAGCGCCTGCAACAGCGCCTGCAGCTTGGCGTAACCGGATGCCATGGGCTGGGGCGGCGCAAAACCCTTGAGCGCACCGAGCGCCCCGTCCTGTGCCTGCAGCAGCTCGACGCATTTGCGCGCGTTGACCGGCCCCATGCCCGGCAGCAGCTGCAGCACGCGAAACGCCGCGAGCGAATTGCGCAGATTGTCTGCCCAGCGCAGCACCGCCAGCAGATCCTTGATATGTGCGGCCTCGAGGAATTTCAGACCACCGTATTTCACGAATGGAATCCTACGCCGCGCCAGTTCCACCTCGAGCACGTCGCTGGCGCTGGCATTGCGGAACAGTACCGCCTGGCGCTTGAGCGGCACGCCGGCTTCGCGCCGTTTGAGTATCTGGCCGCACACGTATTCGGCCTGTCCCGCGAGGTCGTCCACGGTCGCATACAGCGGCTTGCCGCCGACGCCGCGGATCGACAGCAGATGCTTGCGATACTGGCGCGGCGCCTCGGCCATCAGCGCGTTCGAGGCATCGAGCAGTCCCTGGGTCGAACGGTAGTTCTGCGCCAGGGTCACGACCTCGGCGCGCGGCTGGTAATGCTCGGGGAAGCCGAGAATGTTGTCGACCGCCGCGGCGCGAAACGAATAGATCGCCTGCGCATCATCGCCCACGACGGTCACGCCGGCGCCGTCGGGCTTGAGGGCATAGAGGATCTCGGCCTGCAGCGTGTTGGTGTCCTGGTATTCATCGACCAGCACGTGATCGAAGTTGGCGCCGACGTGCTGCGCCAGGCGCGGCTCGCCCATCATCAGGTGCCAGTAGAGCAGCAGATCGTCGTAGTCCAGCAGCGCATAGCGCTGCTTGCGCTCGACGTAGCTGCGAAACAGGCGGGTCAGATCCTCCTCCCAGCCGATGCACCAGGGAAACTGCTGCTCCAGCGTGTCGTGCAGGCTCTTGCGGGTGTTCACGCGCCAGGAATAGATGGCGAGGCAGGCGTCTTTACGCGGGAAGCGTTGCTCCTTGGATGCGAGGCCGAGCTGCGTGCGCAGGTCGTCGAGCAGATCGGCCGAATCGCCGCGATCCACCACGGTAAAGGAGGGCTCGAGCTTCAGGTGGCGCGCGTAATGGCGCAGCAGGCGATTGCCGATTGAATGAAACGTCCCGGCCCACACCAGGCGCTGCAGCATCGCCTGCGCCTTGTTGCCGAGGGTGTCCTGCAGGGCGTCGCGCACGATGTCGTGCGCGCGCCGGCGCATCTCGGCTGCGGCGCGCCGCGTAAAGGTCAGCAGCAGCAACCGTCCCGGGTCAACCCCGTGCATGACCAGCTGGGCAACGCGGTGAGCGATGGTGCTGGTCTTGCCGGTCCCGGCGCCGGCGATGACCAGCAGCGGGCCCGCCCGCCAGCCCTTGTCGCCCGACGACTCGCCGTAGGTGGCGGCCTTCTTCTGCGCTGCATTGAGAACGTCGAGGTGCGACACGGCTGGCATCGGCTCGAAATATAATGCACCGCGGGGTGGCGTGGCGCGCGGCGCGTCAAACTTTGGGTGGCGCGAGCCAGCGATCCAGTTCGGTGCAGCAGGCCGCAAACTCGCCGTGCCAATCGGCTTCGCTGTCGAAACGCAGTCGCGCTCCCGGCAGATCCAGAAATGCCGCCCCGTTCGCAGCGTTGACGTCGAACTCCCGGTCGCGATGGCCGCGGTGCCGGCTTGGATCTTCGGCGCGGGCCGCAAGGCGGAGCGCGCGGGTCGCGGGTGCGGCCACGCACAACACCTGTGCCATGCGGGTAGCGCTGCGCTCGAGCAGTGCGCGCAGCGGCGCCTCGTGTTCGCCGGCGCGAAAATTGCCCTCGAGGAGCACCAGGCCGTGGGCGGCCAGCAGCTGCGGCGCCCACTGGAACAGCAGCGCAAAACTGGCATCGCTGAGCCGGCGCGACCAGGCTGCATCGCCCGTGCCCAGCGCCTCGAACAGGGTTTCCTTGATCGCGTCCTTGCTGCCAATGCCGCA
>Ga0302325_10003004_pt1 | contig 40249 bp, 48 predicted proteins | sample Palsa_T0_2_FD_201948 | JGI IMG/M metagenome (GOLD analysis project Ga0302325, IMG submission 201948) | Peat permafrost microbial communities from Stordalen Mire near Abisko, Sweden - Palsa_T0_2 | ecosystem: Environmental > Terrestrial > Soil > Palsa > Peat permafrost | place: Sweden: Abisko...
GGTCTACTGTAATCAGGGCAAATTCAAACAGGCAATACCGTACTGGGAGAAAGCGCTCTCGATCACACCCAACCCAGATTTGTACACTAACATCGGCACGGCGTACTTTTACATGCAACGCTACGCGGAGTCTGTGCCGATGTTTGAAAAAGCCGTTGCAATGAACCCGAATGACGAAATGAACACGGGCAATCTCGCCGACGGTTATCGCTGGAACGGGCAGAAAGAGAAATCGTTGGCAACGTACGACAAGGCCATCGCCTTGGCGTACAGAGAACTACAGGTAAACTCGAAAAACGCCCGTACGATGGGTAACTTGGCAGGCTACTACGCAAAGAAAGGGGATCGGCCGCAATCGATTGAGTGGGTCAGCCGCGCTCGCAGCATTGATCCCAATAACGTCGGACTGATATACCAGGCCGCGATTGTGCATGCGCTGGCCGATCGCCCGGACGATGCCTTGAAGGACTTGCGCGAAGCGTTTCAGAAAGGTTATTCCAGCGAGCAAGCCCGCAGAGACCCAGAGTTCGGAAGTCTTCGGCAGCGGCCGGAGTTTGCTAACTTGCTGGCAGAATTCACTACGACAAAAAAGTAAGCATCAATCCCTGAGACGCACCACTATCTCGCGGTACCATCATCGAGAAGCTGGGTTTCGCAGCAGGTGAGCCAGTCCGTCACCGCGGTGACGAACTTTATGGCGGAGTTGAAGAAATAAGTGGGCCAGGTGATCGTGTCTGTCGATTCTGCAGAGAGAAACTGGCGAGTCCGGATTCTGATCGAGTGACGGGCAAATCGAAATTTAGGCCTCAGAGTAGATTCGCAATGGCGCGAGCCCTAAGTCGGCTTCTCAGTGGAAGCATTATCCAGAGCAGAAAATCACAGAGTCGGAGCATGCCATTCTCACTTTCGAGGTCTCGGCGTGGGGTGGACCGTCCTCGACGGTGACACCGCCGTCCAACAGGCGAGCAATCAAAGGATGCTGTAGTCCAGCCAGAATCTGGCGTTCCTGGCGAAAGCGCTCCCGGAAGAGGTCCGTGGCCAGTGGCAGATCAATGAGTTTGATGGCGACTTGCTGCTCAAACTGCCCGTCGACGCGATGCGCCAGATACACCGCACCCATGCCGCCGCGGCCAAGGAGCCGGTCAATTTCGTAGGGCCCGATGCGCTTTCGAGCGGGAAGGTCTTTGGGGAGGGTCGCAGGTTCCGACCGCCGGGATGTCGTCACCAGTTCCTCCGCGGCGCAGGCATTGAGCAGAGAATGCACCTCATCGATGAGCGCCGCGTCGTGGTTGCATAGTGTCTCAATCAGCGCGGACCGCGCGCCATCGGATGCCGCGAGAACCTCGTTGAAGATTGCCTCGAGACGCAACAAGCTTTCGGTCGAATGGTTCATGGAAGGGAAGCCCTGTTTGGCGCAGTTAGCCGTCACAATATAGACTGCGAGAAACTTTGCCCGGGTGCGTCAGATTAGTGAATCAGGTTTTCGCTGCGTTCCCGCCCGCGTCCGAATAGACGCGCCGGTACAGCCAGCTCTTGATGAACTTGAGGTCACGATCGACGGTGGCCTTGGAAACCTTCATCAGGTCGGCGGTTTCCTCCGCGGTGCAGCCCAGGAAGTAGCGCAATTCGACGAGATGGACCTTATTATAGATGAGTCGAGTGCGCTCAGTTCGTCCAAGGCGCGGTTGAGGTCCAGTAGTTCCGCGCTGCCGATGTCGACCCAGGGCAGATCGTCGCTGAGCGGGACGCGCTCAGTTCCGCCTCCGCGCATTTGCGTCTGGTTTCCGCGGGCGTGGTCGATCAGGATCATGCGCATCACTTTGGCCGCAAAAGTGTAAAAATGTGCGCGATCTTCCCCCACCGCCTTCTTTTGGTTCAGGAGCCGCAGGTAGAGTTCGTGGACCAGAACCGTGGCCTGAATAACATCAGGATTTCGCTCGCGCCGGACATAGGCTGCGGCCACTTCCCGCAGATGAGGATAGACAAGGGGCATCAGCTGATCGAACGCAGAGGGCTCGCCGTCTCTCCACTTGGCGAGAAGTAAGGTGATCTCCCCTTTCGCTGGCTCCAAAGACTACCTCCGTCCAGTCAAGACAACAGTAGCCATTTCGCCACAAAGCCTACCACCTTCCCTGCTGTCTGCCCATCGCTCAAAAGTGCCTTCCTGCACTGAGTAAGCTTGTGAAAGTGAAGTTTCCAAAAAAAAGATGAGTCAGTTCCCGACCGTTTCCCGCTGTCTAAGTGAGCCGCCGATGACGGTTCGCCAAAAGGATGGCGGCAAAAATTTTCCCAGGAGACTTTTCATGAAAAACCTTCGGCAACACAGAATCACTCGCATCGTCGCGGCGCTCGCACTCGCTCTGGCCATTGCCGGAATCGCTATTCCGGCCCAGGCTCAAACCTACACCCCGCTCTACACCTTCGGAACCGTTGAAGGTTCGCCGGACCTTGGTCCCGTTGGTCCGCTGGTGCTCGCCCAGAACGGCAACCTCTACGGCACCACCAACTGGAACCAGTCCAATATCTACAGCATTACGACCGGGGGAGCGGAGACGCTGCTTTGGCAGTCAGGGGAAGGGTCCGGAGACAGTTGCGAATGGCAACCCGGCACTTACTTCCCACCCTCGAGCGGCATGACCTTGGGCGCCGACGGGCTTCTCTATGGAACCTGCGCTGTCTGGGGTGGCAACGAGACTTACTCCGGGGTCATCTACAAGTACGATCCCAGCCAGGGGCAGAACGGAATCACGGTCGTGTATTCCTTCCCGAGCAACGGGTGTGATGAGTATCTGCCCAACCCTTTGACCCTGGGCACGGATGGAAATCTCTACGGCACCACGTTCGGCTGTTCGGCCTCATCCACCGATCCGCTGGGATCGGTGTTCAAGTTCAACCCGACAACGAATGTGCTCACCACACTGCACACCTTTGAAGGGAAGAGTTCCAATGACGGCGCACAGCCAACCGGTCCTCTGGCTCTGGGCTCGAACGGCGACTTCTATGGGACAACCTATGAAGGCGGAATCAGTTCGGGATCAAGCGGCGGTACGGTTTACAGCATCACGACCAAAGGCAAGATCAAAATCCTCTACTCCTTCAACACCTTTGCCGACAGCACCAGCGGCACCGAACCCAGCGCTGGTGTGATCGAGGGAAACGACGGCAACTTCTACGGCACGACTTTCGCTGGCGGCACCTCCAGCCAGGGAACGATCTTCAAGATAACACCCGCGGGCAAGCTCACCTACCTGCACAACTTCAATGAAAGCGTGGACAATAACGGATTTCCCGTCTGGCCACTGACCCTCGGCAGCGATGGAAACATGTATGGCTCCACGCCGAATTGCAACGGGGGCGGCTGCAGCGTCGAGAGCTTGTTCGAGATCGCCACGAAAGTAAAAGAAGGAGTTTACACTTACACAGATTTGTTCAATTTCAACGATGTCGGCTGCGACGGATATACGGTTGACGGATGCACCCCAAGATCCGCGCTGGTGCAACTCCCGAACGGGACCTTTTACGGAGTTACGGCTAACGGTGGGGGAAATCAAGGTCTCGGCACATACGGCCAGGGCGTGTTTTATAGCCTGAATACTGGGCTAAAGCCGTTCGTAAGCCTGCAGTTTCCTCTGGGAACGGAAGGTACCTTGCTGGGAATCTTCGGCCAGGGTTTTCTAACCGGCCCTGCAACCGCAGTTTCATTCAACGGGAAGGCGGCGACTTTCACTGTGGCCTCCGATACCTACATGACGGCGACGATTCCTAGCGGCGCGAGCAAGGGATATGTAACCGTGGCTGAGCCTTCGGGGACGTTGCAGAGCAACATAAAGTTCACGCCCAAACCGTGATCAACGGATGGATGAAGTCCGAGGGCGGCGAACCCGCCCTCCCAAACCAATTTGCCACGCCGCCATCAGCCGCACGGTGGAAATACCGACATTGCCATCTCCGTCGTCACACTGATCGAGTGATACCGGACGGCATTGCCTTCGTGCTGACGAGCTCGAATGAGCGTGGCGGGGTTCCCTCCGCAAAGAAGCGCTTCAAGCTAATTTCGGGCGTGGGCGCAAGGGCGGAATTGAGTTGACCAGCTATTCAGCTGCCAAGAGTACCTCAGGGTGCTTGTGGGCGATAGTGAGCAGTTTCAGGGTCGCCTCTCGCGGATGCCTGACCCCCTGTTCCCAGCTTCCACGGTATTTGGACTGACATTGATGATCCGCGCAAACCCCACCTGGCTGACATTGAATGACTTGCGAATGGCCCGGATCTGGCTGGGCGTCAATGGCTTGGGCGGAGGCGGCAGTTCCGTCACGTGAAGCGTCACCTCGTCGCCCCGCTCGTACCTCACAGCTTCCTGCAGCGACTGCCGCATTTCTTCGAAGATCTTTAGCCAAGGGCGTTTGTGAGCTAGCAACACTGATTCGTAAGCGCAACCAGACCAATCAGTTACAGGCTAAACTCCTTACTTCGGGTGAAGGGATCTCCGGACCCGGATCGGCCAATTCTCAAGTAAACGCTGGCTTCGCCAACTTACTTCCGACCTAGTCCGTTATTCGGGCACGACGATTGCAGGCGTCAGCCAGCTCACGAGAGCCGTGATTAGAAAGTTAAGGCACAGGGCCAGGAAGCCGGCACTCCAGCCGAACAGGGGGTCCCGGTGACTGAGCATAAGGAAGATGACGGTGGCGACTCCAGCGATCATGCCGGTAAAGACTCCGCGCATGGTGACGCGGCTCCAGTAGAGACCCAGCACCACGCCGGGGAAGAACTGGGTTACGCCCGCATACCCTGTTAAGAGAAGGCCCACCAGCGTGGCCGATTTGTAGATGGCGAGTACGAGGCTGATGACGCCGAGCACTACGACCATGACTCGCGCCAGTTTGGCGACCTGGTCGTCCGTCATCGCTGGTGCGAAGATGGGCCGATAGAGATTCTTGGCAAACAGGGTCGCAGCGGTCAGAATGAAAATGGAAGCGGGCACCATAGCCGTGAGGGCGCCGGCTCCGCCGATTACTCCGAGGAACCACGGCGGGAAGCTCTTGCGTACAATCGTCAAAAGCGAGAGGTCGCCATTGGGCAAGCCAGGCACGACCAAAACCGCAGTAAAGCCGACAAAAAGGATAAAGGCTAAAGTGATGGTGTAGAGGGGCATTACCACGGCGTTGCGACGCAAAGTGTCGCCGCTTTTCGCGGTGAAGGCGGCCCCAAACGCGTGCGGCCACATGTAGAAACCCAGCGAAGTCAGAAGAACTGTGGAGATGTACCAGGTATGACCCAGGTTGGCGGTGGCGCCGGGCATGGTTAGGTGTGCCGGCCGACTATGCGCCAACGCGGCGAACATGGGACCGATCCCGCCGAAGTGGATATAGGGAATGCCGATGCCAATGGAGACTGCCGCCAAGACCATCAGCACATCTTTAAGAACGCTGACCCAAGCCACTGCCCGAACACCGCTGGCAAAGACGAAGGCCACCAATAGAACGACCGAAATCGCCATCGCTGGCGTACGGCCGATTCCATCGAAGCTGGCGATCGAGACGATAATACCCACGCCTGTTATCTGGAGCTGCAGGTAAGGGATAAAAGAGGCGATACCAATGACACATACAAATCCGGCTAGATACTTGTTGCCGTAACGCATGGTGAAGAAGTCGGATTGGGTCTGCATTCCGTATTTCCGGCCGACCTCCCAGATCTGTGGCAGGATAAAGAACGAGACAACGTAGGCCAGGGTCAGGTAAGCCATGATGTATAGCGTTGGGCCGCCACGGGAATAGGCCCAGCCGCTGGCTCCCAAAAAGGCGAACGTCGTGTACACTTCGCCCGCCATCAGCAGGAACATCAGAACAGCGCCGAAACCGCGGCCGCCAACCGTCCACTGCTCCAGGTCCATTTTTCGGTGGACTCCGGCCAGGAAACCGATGGCAACGCCAATCGCGACGATGACGAAGATCGTGGTCAGGGAAACGGCGCTCGGACTCATTGGACTCCGGAGTCCTTCCTATCCCGAGCGACTTCCACTCGATAGGCCGCCCACATGCACAAACTACTGAGCATGATCCAAGCGATAAGCCAGAAGAGATTGAAGGGGAGACCGAAAATCATTGGTTCAATGCGGTCCCAGAGCGAGACCGAAAGGCACATCGCAATGAAGGGAATCAGGCCGAGCAGGAGAGCGCCGACCGATGGTTTTTTCACGCGCACAGGGCGATGATTATACCCCGCTGCCAAAGCAGCGTCGCGACACTCATTGACCGGGTCGAGAGTTTAAACACCTTCCATGAGAAGGCCGGTCCGAGTCCAGTGGGTTCTTTTGTTTTTTCGTTCGACAAGGTTTTTCTCCCCGCCGAGTTACGAGTGTCGCCCCCATCCGCGCTCTTCAAGGCCTTCACTGCTTTCTTCTCTTTTTTGGGCATAGTCGTCGTACTGTCGTTGTCGTCATTTCCAGTACCCCGCGGGATCCCGACCTGAAGTCATCCTCAGCCGGGATTTTCTTGTTCGTCCCGAAAGGAATGATCATCCGCCTATTTCGGCACGCTCCACCGGTCCCACGGCCCTGGAAAAAGTTGTGGACTCGTCGATCCTAGTGGCAGTCGTTCGACGTCTAGAGTAGGGAGACGAGGTTCGAGAGGCCACAATCCGCGAACCCGGCTCCGAACTCAAGAGAAAAGGAGACGATTACGATGCGATTCATGATGTTGATGATCCCCAAGGGGTACGAGAAAGCCCAACCAGGTGCGATGCCTGCCGCCCAGGCTGTTGCCGCCATGATGAAATATAACGAAGCCCTACAAAAGGCCGGAGCGCTATTGGCGCTCGATGGTCTGCACCCGCCCTCGATGGGGGCGCGAGTTACCTTCTCGGGCGGCAAGCCCAAGGTGACCGATGGGCCCTTCACCGAGGCAAAGGAGGTCGTCGGCGGATACTGGATGATTCAGGTCAAATCGAAGGGCGAGGCCGTGGAATGGGCGTCGCGTTGCCCTGCTTCCGACAATGAAATCATCGAGCTTCGGCAGGTGATGGAAATGTCGGAATTCCCTGCCGATGTGCAAAAAGCTGCGACTGGGGTTTCCGGGTTGCAGGGTCAACCCGGGTGCAAAGTATCGTGAGGCCTCCGAGCCCAGGCGTCTATTTGGGCTGGTGCGCTGATCGATCAACAATAATTTTCGTAAATGTCGATTTCACCGCCCGTCATTCGACGGGTAAATGAGGGCCAGGTTCCGACGAAGCGGTTCGGAAAGCCCAACTACAAACTGGAAATCAAAAGGAGATGTGGTGATGAAATTCATGATGTTAGTCAAGCATGCCGAGAACCAGGGCCCGCCGCCCAAGGAACTGATCGACGCCATGGCAATTCTAAGCGAAGAGGCGGTTAAGAACGGCACAATGCGGGGGAACGGCGGCCTTTCCCCAACCGCGCAGAGCTCCCGCGTCCGGGTCGCCAACGGCAAACTGACGGTGACCGACGGCCCTTTCACGGAGGCGAAGGAAATTGTCGGCGGCTTTGCGCAGTTTGAATTGAAGTCGAAGCAGGACGCGATCGACGGCGCGGTGCGCTTCATGGAACTTCACAGAAAATATTGGCCGGGATGGGAGGGCGAGACCGAAATTCGGCAAATATTCGGGCCCGAAGATTTCGCTCAATGTATGAACGAACGATCCGAGGCAGTCGCCCGATAGAAACACTTTCGCGGCAAGCGCCGTCCTGCTTGCATTCGCGGATCGAGCGTGATGTGATCGGTAACAGTGACTACCGACACTCATCGTGCGATTGATGCTGTCTGGAGGATCGAGTCGCCGCGGCTGATTGCCGGCCTGGCGCGCATTGTGCGCGACGTCGGCATCGCCGAGGACCTCGCGCAAGATGCCCTCGTCGCCGCGCTTGAGCAGTGGCCGAAGTCGGGCGTCCCGGATAAACCGGGCGCCTGGCTAATGGCCGCGGCCAAGCATCGTGCGATCGATTACTTCCGCCGAACTGCGATGCTCGATCGCAAGCATGAAGAGCTGGCCCGCGAGTTTTCAACCAGGGAGATGGTTGTGCCGGATTTCAATGCGGCCGTCGATGACAGTTTTGGTGATGACCTGCTGCGCCTCGTGTTCGTCTCCTGCCATCCAGTGCTCTCGACCGAGACGCGAGTTGCGCTTACTCTGCGGTTGCTCGGAGGTCTGACGACGGCAGAGATCGCGCGCGCGTTTCTTGTGCCGGAACCGACCATCGCGCAGCGCATCGTGCGCGCCAAACGTATGCTTGCCGAAAAGCGCGTTCCCTTCGAGGTCCCGCGGGGCTCGGAGCTTGCGGCCCGTTTGTCGTCGGTCCTGGAAGTAATCTATCTCGTCTTCAATGAGGGCTTTTCGGCAACTGCAGGGGACGACTGGATGAGGCCTGCCCTCTGCGAGGACGCCCTGCGTCTTGGGCGTATCCTGTCCGAGCTCGCGCCGCGAGAGCCGGAGGTTCACGGACTGGTCGCGCTCATGGAGATCCAGGCATCGCGCTCAGGGGCGCGCGTTGGCCCCTCAGGCGAGCCTGTTCTGCTCTTGTCTCAAAACCGCGAGCGCTGGGATCAACTACTGATTCATCGGGGACTCGCGGCATTGGCTCGATCCGAAAGTGTCCGACGGGAAAACGCCCACGCAGAAACGCTCGGTGCCGGCTACGCCTCTGGTCCACCGGGCCCATACGCGCTGCAGGCGGCGATCGCGGCGTGTCACGCACGAGCGCGGACTCCGGAAGAAACCGACTGGGAACAAATCGTGGTGCACTACCGGGAACTCGCTCGACTGACACCCTCCCCTGTGGTGGAGCTGAACCGTGCGGTGGCGATGGCCATGGCGTTTGGTCCGGCTGCAGGCCTCGAAGTCGTCGATGCCCTCACGTCCGAACCATCACTCGAAAGCTACCACCTGCTGCCAAGCGTGCGCGGTGACCTTCTAGAAAAGCTCGGCCGCAAGGACGAAGCCCGCGCAGAGTTCGAGCGCGCAGCCGGGCTTACGAAAAACACTCGCGAACGGGAGCTGCTGATCGAGCGGGCGAGAGCCTGTGGCGGAGGAAGAGTGCTCTCGAAGCCGCAGTAAATTGAGCTGTCGGTTAGCTTCGGAGAACCCGGTCAGCGGACAACGACATCTCCACCCCCTCCACGAAGAAGTTCTCTGCAGAAAGCAGGGTCAGCCCGGAATGCGTAATGCCGGCGATCCGATTCAGCGAAGCAAACACTATCTTGGAATCAGATATGATCAAGGAATGCTCTCCTCTAGCGTTGCTTGGACCGCACCCTTCGCGGTCGCAAGTTTGCTCAAGTGACCATCGGTAATTTGCTTAGGCGTTGAACCAACCCGGAAGATGAGAAACATCGTGTTCGTCTGGAATGAATGTGAGGTGAGAGGTGCGGCCCGCCTTGAGACGCAGTAACAGTGGTGCGCGCTTGAGCGACGGTGAATCGATAGGCCGGCGCTTGGCTAGCACACGCGAACCTCAGTTTTAATTGCGAACGCCATTATTTCCTAAGGAGTCATTGAATTGAACCCGACAATGTATTTTATCGAGTCCGAAGTCAACTCTCAGAATGAAGGTCGCGGAGGACCTGGCATCGAGTTGTTTAACCCGCGAACAAGGACGCGATAGCGAAGAGTTCGATTAGGAGAGCTAAACAATGCAGGAATTCGAAATTTATTCCGTCATTGGTGCGGAAGGCTTCAAGCGTTTGGTCGCCGCCTTCTATCGGCAGGTCCCGCACGACGACCTTTTGGGACCCATGTATCCGGCGCAGGATCTCCCGGGTGCTGAGCAGCGCCTTCGAGATTTCCTAATCGGTCGGTTCGGCGGGCCGCAGACCTACATCGAACAGCGAGGCCATCCCCGGCTGCGCGCGCGGCATTCTCCGTTTTCTATCAATCAGACCGCCCGCGACCGGTGGATGCGGTTGATGGACAATGCTTTGGGGAAGGCTTCGCTGCCTGGCGAGGCGGAACACATGCTTCGTAAATTCTTTAATGAGATGTCGACGTTCATGATCAATCAGCCTTAGTTAGGCCGCTCCTATCGCTGAATTCGTGATGCATGGGACTTGTTTCGCCGGATTCGAGAATATTTCTCGCGGATGAAAAACGAGCACCGGGCGTCAGCTTTGGCCGAGGAGCGAAAGGAAATTCGGTTGCCCGTTGGACGCATGCAGACCACCGTCGATCGGCAGGTTGACTCCATTGATGAAGAGGGCGTCCTCACTTGCGAGAAATGCAATCACACCCGCGACTTCCTCTGGTTTAGCGCTCCTACCGATGGGGAGGCGGTCACGAAAAGCCGCCATTACCGGTTCACTCTTCTCCAGATCGACAGTGGCCTCGGTCGAGGTGAGACTCGGTGCCACGGCGTTGATCCGCACGCCGCGGGAGCCGTACTCAAGCGCTAGGGAGCGCGTAAAGTTCGTAATGGCACCCTTTGCCGCATTGTAAGAACTGAGTCCCCAATCCCCGCCCAAACCGGATACCGACGAGACGTTGATGATGGAGCCCTTGGTCTTCAGAAGATGAGGCAACGCTTCGCGGGCACCGAAATAGACGCTGTCAAGGTCAGTCGCCATCAACTTTCGCCAGTCTTGCGTGGTGGTCTGTGCGAAAGGGCCAAAGATCGCAATCGCAGCGTTGTTGACGAACACGTCCAATTTTCCAAACTTAGTGACCGTGTCTTCCACCAGGCGCTTCATGTACTCTTCGTCCGACACATCTCCAGGGTGAACCAACGACTTTGCTGCATCCAATCCTGCGATAGTTTCTTTCAATTTGAGTTCACGCCGTCCATTCAGCGTGACGAATGCGCCTTCCTGGAGAAAACGGCGCGCTGTCCCTGCGCCAATACCAGAGCCCGCCCCTGTGACAATGACGACCTTACCTTCGAATCTTTTCATGGTTCCTCCGATAAACCTTTTGGATATTTTGCTGCAACCAGAGCTTTCTCCGTGGAGCTGACGCGGCTTTCGCCGAAGTCGGCGGAAAACGTAAGGGCAGGGAGTCCAGTCTAGCAAGAGCATCGCGTTTTCCCCAACCATTCCATGAACTACTGTCCATTGGAAATCTGTGCGAGTGATTTCTTGCGCAAGGACGAATAATCCGCGTCGCGCGTGCTGAGCCCGTTGTCGACCCGAACCAGAACGAGGCCAGGCAGAAAGGTTGGCCGAAGCGGACAATCGATTCTATTCGCGATAGAGGTAGTTTTTCTGTAGCCAGAGAAGACCAAGCGCACCTCGTTCGATCACCTCCAAAATCGCCGATGGCAATCAGTCATACATCGCCCTGCCCGAGCAGAGCTCGGAACGATCGTTCCGGTAGAATGTCCTCCGAATACCTGCGAGGCATGGCTATGGCAAGAATGTCCGGGAAGAGAAAATTGAATCCCCGCAAGAAAGCGAAAAAAACACCCCCGAGAAAGCGGAAGGAGGCCTCGCGTCCGGAAAAACAAATACCCGCGCCGCGGCGGGCAGCGGAGGTCGGTGGCGAGAAGCTGACCTTCAACCACGCAATGATCTATGCCGCAGACGTGCGACGCGCGCTAGGCTTTTATCGCGAAATGCTGGGATTCAAACTCGTGGACGAATTCCGCCACCAAGGTATACCCGTCTATGCGCGGCTGCGCGCACCTGGCGGCGACGGCACGATCGCGCTGCACTTGGCCGGGCCGGGGACGCCGCTTGCCAGTGACGGTGTGCGGTTGTACTTCGAGATTCGCGACATTGATGAGTTTTGCCGCAAACTGCAGGCCAAGGGCTTCTACATAACCCAGATGCCGCGCATGATGCCATGGGGTTGGCGTCACGCCTATCTGAACGATCCCGATGGCCACGAGATCAGCATCTACTGGGCCGGCGAGAACCGGATGAAGAAGACCGTCATGCGCGTGGCAAAGGAAGTTGAGCGGGCGCCTGCCGCGAAAGGGCGATGAGGCCTCGCCTGACCCGAGATGGGTAGATTAACCACCGATCCTCAAGGAGCCGATTGCCGGGGGCGCGCCGCAAAGGAGTCGCTCGGCAACCGTCAAGACTTTCTCGACGGCGCGCCTCTGTCCGCAACGAAATCATGACCCGCGTCACGGATTACAAATTCTGGGCCGGCCAGACCATTTCCCACTTTCATCCGCTCGGACTTTTCCAGTACACCCTCTTGCCGGTTCGTTACTTTCACGGGTACAACGATCCGACTGCGTTTCATCTTCCGATTCTGTGGGACAACCGTGAGCAGCCGCAGTTCAAGACCATGGAGAAGTTCCGATTTTCTGATGGCCATGCGTTCGATTTTCGCGGCGAGCCGGATCGCACGCTTCCGTCAAGGCGCCGCACTCTCGCAGACAGCAACCAACGATTCCCACCTACGCGTTCGCCCGCACCTACGGTGGTCTCATAGGCCAGTTCAAACTCGACTGGATTTTCGTCAAACCGTTCATCGATGACCCACGGCGAACGGAACAGAGCTACCAATTCGCTCCGTATTTCCCGAGAACCATGCGCGAACTGAACGACTCCGTCGAAGACCGCATCTCAGACCATCCTCCGATGACCGTAGACGTTGCCGCTGACAGAAGCGACAAAGTTCACCCCTTGAAGCGGCAAGAACGAATACGAAGAGTACCGGATCCACTCTTGATCCGTTCATGATCGACGAACTGCTTCCGGCCCTTACGGAAACAGCTCTTGGTAGCCTTCTGTGTCGCATCGTTTCGGTAACGCACCGTGAGCTTTGGTTTTTGACGGCGGTAGCCTTGGGGCGGATCTCGATCGGCACTGCGTGTGCGGGAACTGAGTTACTTTGCTTGACAGTCCTGAGGAGTCACTTGAGAATGAGGGCGTGCAGCAGTCGATGAGTGAGAAACTCGCGGAAATTGTGTTGCCCGACACCGAACGACGGCCTGTCAGACTCGGGTCGCTCTGGGCCCGCCAGCCCGCAGTGATCGCCTTCCTTCGCCACTACGGATGAATCTTTTGCCGCGAGCACATCGCGCAGTTGCGCGACCACGAACAGGCATTCCGCGATAAAGGCGCCCGGTTGGCCGCCATTGGCTTGGGCGATGCACACTATGCCCAGCTGTTTCGCGAAGAGGCCGGAATCACGTTCCCACTTCTGGTTGATAGCGAACGGCATGCTTATCGTGCCGTGGGTCTCCTGAACGGCTCGCTCTTTCATATTTTCCGCCAAGATAATTCGTGGGCACGGAAAAGAGCCCGTGCAGCCGGACACCGGCAGCACAAGCTGGGCGAGAACCCGTTTCAGCTCGGAGGCAGCTTCGTTTTCGGTCCCGGTAATGTCGACTTCTACATCCATGTCAGCCAGACCTTCGGGGATAACACTCCGATAGCCGACTTGCTGGCTGCGATTCCGTGAATCAGTTCGGACGTCCTCGACACGTGGGGAGCCCACAAATCGACATCAGGGACAATGGTGGTCGGTTTCGGTTTGTAGTGCCTTAGCGTCGGCGAACCACCGCAGTGAAGGAGCGTCGCACACCATCGGCGGGTTCCCAACCACTTTCAATTTGTCCGGCATACAAGATGAAACCATTGTTATCCGCGAAAACCACTGTTTTGCTTTGCGCCGGAGTTGAGAATGCTCCTCGAGCGATCGGGAACCGCACAGCTTGTCATGCCAGCGCAGGAATTTCTATCGGCGTTTTAGAGCCTCAAGTTCATCCATTGTACGTGGCCAATCGGACCGTAGCAGTCGCGAGAGACTTCGATCCGCCAAAAGCTTTCCACCGGTTTGGCAGCGAGAACAGTAGTTCGTTTCGTTGTCAGCGTAACGAATCCGCTGAATCTGCTCGCCGCATCTCGGACATGGTTTCCCGTAACGCCCGTGTACTGCCATCTCTTCGCGAAAAGCAGTAACCTTTTCCGGAAAGCCCGTTTCCGCTTCGCCGCGCAGCCGGTCAATCCAGAGCTTGAGAGTGTCGCGAGTCGCCTTGAACAGCCGTTCCCACTCATCGGGTTTCAGTTTTCGCGTAAGCGCGATCGGAGACAGTCCGGCAGCATGCAGGATCTCGTCCGAATAGGCATTGCCAATACCACTGACGATCCGGGGATCGGTAAGAGCCCGCTTGAGCGTACGATTTTCGGCACTGAGTGCATCACGAAATGAACCAGGATCGCTCGTGAAGATGTCGATTCCGCCTGGGTCGACGGATTGCAACTTTTCTTCCCCACGCAGCACATATAACGACGCGCGATGCTTTGTGCCGGCCTCGGTGAGCACAAGCGAGCCGTTGGGAAAGTCGAAAGCGGCCAGGCTCTGCCGCCCCGCCAACTTGGCTCCTCGCTGTCTCCAATGCAAACGGCCGGCAATCATTAAATGCAACACCAGCCAGAGATCGCCCTCCACTCGAATGGCTATTCGCTTGCCAATCCGACGCAGTTCGCGCACAGTGCGGCCATGGAGTTCTGTAATTGGCGGTTCCGCGGTGCGAAGCAGAAAAGGACTCGCCAATCGTATTTGCTGGATCGGTTGCGCTACGATCCGTGATTCGAGCGCGTGGATATAGGCGACGATATCGGGCAGTTCCGGCATACTTGGTGAAACGCTGCTTTTCGAATTAATTCAAGACAGGTCATGCCCGGGCCCGTCCAATCCGCGTTGTAGGTTTATGAATCGCTTCAACGACCACCCAATCGCACCGCACAAAGGCGGCGGACCATACCAGCGGGATTGGTCGGTCCGTCGGATTGAGGCTGCCAAGCGCGCTTGCAAGTGCTGAACGAAGCTCCAAGAGCCCCACACAAATCAAGGCCGCAATCGCCAAATTATCAGTTTGTGAGGAACTCCGCCAGTCGCAGTCGAGCGGGCGATGCCGGCGATGCCCGCATGGTTGAAGAGAATGGAATTGTTCAGATCGGCGTCGAGAAACCTTCGTGCAACATCGGCCTTTTACGCCACTTGATGTGGCCGATCGGCTCTCGTCGGACGTCGGGATGGACAGGCTATACCCAGCACCTGCGTGACGTTTATAGTCTGTTTGCAGAGAGATAAGGTGGATGCGCGTTTGCCCTTCCCTATTTCAGGAGTTCGCAATGCGATTGACGATTCAGACTTTCCGCCTCTTGGCCGTACTGCTTGTCTCGGCATTTTATGTGCACGCGCAATCTGCCCCGCTCCTCGCAGTGGATGCCGCCGCCGATCGACATCCCATCAGGGCTGAAATTTATGGTATTGCGAATGGCATAGATTCGACCTTCGCCAAAGAGATTCGGCTTCCTAATTTTCGTTGGGGCGGAGACGCGACGACCCGCTACAACTGGCAGGTGGATTCAAGCAACGCCGGTTTTGACTGGTACTTCATGGGCGGGAACGGCCAGACCACGCCGGTTCCCGGTGCATCCGTCGATCAACTCATCACTACTTACGGCCGCGACGGCGCGCGCGGGCTGATCACCGTGCCGATCATCCCCTTTGTCAATAAATCCTCTTCCTGGAGCTGCAGTTTTCCGGTTTCTGTCTACGGCAATCAGCAAAGTACAAATCCGTATGTATTTCCGGACGGAAATACCTGCGGCAATAGCATCAGCACAAATGGGACTCAGTTGCTGGACACAAACATCTATGCTAACCACATCGATAACACGACCAGCCTGCAAAGGGATGGATCGAACACCTGGTCAGCGCCCATGGCACCGCCGCCAAAGGAGGAGTGCCTTTCTATCAGCTCGATAATGAACCTGGAGGCTGGTCCAACACTCATCGCGACGTCGAGCCCGTGCAACCTCTGTATCCGGTCATCGTACAACTGGGACAACAATATGCCGCTGCCATCAAGGAAGTGGACCGATCCGCAGAGGTGTTCGGGCCTTCTGATTTTACCGACGGTGGTTGGATTGGAACGCCCAGCCAGCAAGGCGGCCTGTTAGCCGGCCCATACTATCTTCAGCAGATGGCGGAATACGGGAAGCAACACCATCAGCGGATCCTTGATTACTTCGACGAGCACTATTATCCCGCCTTCACCGATCAGGCTTCGCAACTGGAAGTCACCCGCACCTTCTGGGATCCAACCTACAATTCGGGCAGCTGGGTGGAGCAGTGGTATTTTGACGGGCCCATGATGCTGATTCCTCGCTTTCAGAACTGGGTGAGCCAGTACTATCCGGGTACGAAGGTTGCGCTGTCCGAGTACAGCATCGATAGTGGAAAGAAAACGATCGTCGACGCGCTGGCTGAGATGGACGTGCTCGGAATCTTCGGCCGCCAGCAGCTCGACTTTGCAAATATGTGGAATCCGCCTGCCCCCACCGATCCCATCGCTTACAGCTTTCGCATGTTTCGTACTTATGACGGGAAGGGCAGCCGTTATGGAGATGTTTGGGTGAACTCTTCCAGCACGAACCAGGCTCAGCTTTCGATCTACGGTTCACAACGCACGCGAGATGGTGCACTCACCATCCTTGTTCTGAACAAGACCACTGCGAGCATCACAACAACTCTCTCCATCAGCGGCATCAATCTCCCCTCCACCGCCGCGGTGTACAGCTATTCCAATGCGAACCTGCAACAGATTGTCGAGGGTCCGAGTGCCGTGATCACTGGCGGATCGATCAACTATACCTATCCCGGATATTCAGCGACCTTGTTTGTTGTTGCCGGCGCAGGCAAGGCCGCCATTCAGTAGAGATCTGCTTTTGGCGCTCGGCTTCTTGGTGAGCGTATGGTGGTGCGCCGGGAGCCCGCGATTGTTATGATTTTCCTGATCGGTCTGATGACAGGACTAGACTAGAGTTCTCGACCTCGCATGCGACATCGATCCCCATAGCGGCCAGGGAGCGACGGATGCCCGCTACCGGTAATTTCCGTTGAGTTTCTGTTGAACCTGCGCCGCCAGCCTGTATGTCAGCCAGGTTTTGTGGACGGAGAGGGATCACAACGGAATGCGGGGTGCGGTGCTCGCCGTACCTTTGCACGGATCATCCGACACGCCACGAGTCGCAGGAGACTGCGGGCAAGAGTTGACTTTGGACCACAGGCGCCTTGCCAGGTGTGCGGAAACCGGAGGTGGACGTGAAACGAGTCCTGACGGTAGTAACCTGTTTTGTCTTGACTAGCCTCGGACACGCGCAGTCCGGTGCGACCACAGGGTCTTCGCCGGCTTGCGCGTCTGCAAGCGCATTCCAACTAGTCTCCCCCCGGCAGGACCAAAACAAAGCAATTGCCCGGCGAGTGTTTGAAGAGATATTCAATCAGGGAAAGTTCCAGGTTGCGGACGAAATTTACTCCAAGGACTTCGTAAACCATGGATTGCACAGAGATTACGATTTGCAACAGGACCAGGCAGCGGTTCGCTGGGAGAAGCAGCTTTTTCCGAAGCTGACCATGACGGTGGACCTGATGGCGGCGGAGGGGGACCTGATCACCGTCGTGTGGACGGCACGCGGAACAAACACAGGGCGCGCAGGCGCATGGCCGGCAACACACGTAAGGATAGAGGAACGAGGAATCACGGTGTGGCGCATCATCGATGGAAAGATTCGTGACGAATGGACTTCATTCGACCAGTTACGAATTGTCCGTCAGTGTGTCAGTCAGTTGAAGTGGCAACTCATGGGTCTTCTGGGCGCCGTGGTGATTGTTATCTGGGGCACCACCAGATTCATCCGAAAACTGCGGCTCATTGATTCGACCCGGGCTGCAAAAGCGACTTCATAAGGCCCTTCACAGCCAATCTAGATTATCGGTTGGGGGGATGGGAGATAATTTCCGAATTGACCGTCGGATCAGCACCGGGAACGCGATTATGTCCACGAGTGGAGGCGGGGCCCGATCTGTGGGAACAGGATTTGGACCCATCAAAGTGTTAGCCTAATGGCTCGATGAACCACCATACCGTCGCGGCCATCAGCATTACGGGTACATGCCTCGATGTGTTAGGCAGCCTCTACCTCGCCTACGATTTGTTGGCTGGACAGCACGGTCCGCTGAGACTGCTTACCCGCGCTGTCACGTACTCTGTTGTTTTTGGAATCGGCTACGGCCTCGGCCTCGGTCTGTTCTTCGGTCTGGCCGCCGGAATCACGACCGGCATCACATTGTCCGTTGAATTCAATCGGGCAGCTCGTGGGCTCGATCACTATTCGTCGCTTTGGGAAGGAGTGTTTTCTGCGATTCGGGGGCTTGGCTTTGGAGCTGGATTGTATAGGCTTCTAGGCTTGCGATTCGCGGTCGCATTTGCCATTCTCATCACTGTCGGCCAGACCTTGGCTTACTCTCGCGGGATGCGTCCTGCCGTGGATTATGTGGCGGCTCGTCGTCCTCGTCTTACACGTCGGCAGTTCTGGGGAACGGTGGTCCGCACCGTTGGCTACATCGCCAGTGCCCTTCTCTGTAGCGCCTTCATCCATCGCCTGGATCACGCCTGGTCCTTTGCGATTCGGGTGGGCTTGGTGACAGGCATCGTCACCGGTATCGGTGCGACGGTGAATCCCTACATCGAATACTATGCTGACAATCTTCCCGAGCGACGCCTCGGCGCGTTCGGCATCGCGCTCATCTTCTGCGGTTTCGTACTGCAGTCCCTTCAGTATTGGCTGGCACTATTGGATGTACAGCTGACTTAGGCAACCGATGAACGTATGAACGATCGAGGATTCCCAAGGCACTTTGACGGACGGCGCTTCTACAACCCGGGCGCGCCTCAAGCCCGCGGGTTTTTTGATGTTCTTCGTTGGAAGTTGCATGGTCATCCAGATTCATCGCCAGCATTCATCTCGGACGTTCAGCAGTCCACTCCGCCGCGGTGCACCGAGGGTGGCGAATTACGAATCACCCTGGTGAATCACTCGAGCGTCCTCATTCAGCAACGTGAATCGAACATTTTGACGGACCCAATTTGGTCGGACCGAGCCAGTCCTGTGTCCTGGTTGGGTCCGAGGCGTCGACGAAAACCTGGAGTGCGGATCGACGGTTTGCCAGACATCGACACCGTGCTCATCAGCCACAATCATTATGACCACCTGGATTTACCGACTTTGCGTCAGATTGCTGCGCGTGGACATTCTACGTTCATCGTTGCTGCTGGCATCGCTCGCCTGCTTCGTTCGGAAAAAATAGAACCCGTTCACGAACTGGAGTGGGGAGGATCAATGGCCCTTTCGGGTTTCAACGTGCACTGCGTCCCGGCCCTGCATTTCTCAGCTCGTGGGATCTTTGACCGCAACAAGACCCTTTGGTGCGGTTACGCAATCGAATTCCCGGAACGACTTGTGTATTTCGCGGGAGACACGGCCTTCGGAAGTCATTTTGCGCAGATACGGGAAACGTTCGGCTCTCCACAGCTCGCATTATTGCCCATAGGAGCGTATGAACCGCGCTGGTTTATGTCGCCCGTGCACATGAGTCCCGAAGAAGCTGTTCAAGCCCACGAAATTCTCGGCGCCAAGACCAGCATCGCAATCCACCATGGAACCTTCCAGTTGGCCGATGAGGCGATCGATACTCCACAGAAACAGCTAATGGCTTGTCGGCGAGACGATTCGTTTCTGATTCTCAACAACGGTGAATTCGCCGCAATGGCGTGATGAATTTGATGAATCTCGAGGCGCGGTCGCTGGACTTGACGTTCGACCACCCAACCGGCCTTTCTTGGCCAGCTTGTAAAGGATGATGCTCGAAACCGCGAGCAGCGTGGCCAAAACTCGCTCCATGAAAGCCCGCCCCTACTTTAAGATCTCACGCAGGTTAGCGGGAAGGGTCGGCCTGATACATCGGGCGAGAACGCCAAAACGCACAATCTCGCAGGGGATGGTCGGCGGCGGTTTTACAGGGGGTGGCCGATCGTAAGCCGCATTTTCTCTGGTGCGGCGGTTACTGGCTGTGCAGGATATACCCGGGTTCCAGCGGAAGTTTGCCGTCGATCTTTAGCACATCGACGTTGCTGTTGATGGAGTAAACATTCACCAGACCGATTGCCGATGGACTCGACTGCAGCATCTTTAGTGCCTCGTCATCACTCGAAGCCACCACGAATGTCAAATTGGTCTTGTTCGCTACCAGAATCAATTTCCTAAACTCATCCGGCGTCAGTGACAAAAGCTTCTCGGCAACGACGCGCATCTCTGGCGAAGAAGGGTCGGTGAGTACTACGGTCAGATCATACCCAGCGAGCCATTTGTGCGTAGTCTTAATCATTTTTATCAGGTCGGTGGCTTTCATCGCTCGGACCCGACCGTTTCTGGGGGTCACGACGGCAACATCGCGTGCAGCCGCGATTGCGCCGCACAGTGGAATACAGGCGAACGCCAGGGCGGCTTTCAGCAGGTTCCGGAGCATTCTGTTCTTCAATCCGATCATTGCCGGATGCCTCGGACGGCGAGCCAGTCCTCTAGGGTGGTGCCGTAATCAGACCTCAGGCGCGCTCTGGTTACCGCCGCATCGTGAGCATTCCCTGTCGCCGCCTGCAATTCTGCTAGTTTCGCCAAGGCGAAGGGATCCTCAGGATCCTCCTGGAGTTCTTCGATGGCCGCACCGATTTTCGACTGTGCAGCCAACAACGCCCCCTTGGCTCCGTGGTAAGCGCGCTCGATCACGTTGCTTCGGGTGGTCTGGACCATTTGCTCCAAGCGCGCGACGGCGGCGCGGGCCTTTGCCAGATCTCCATCTTCCGCCGCCAAACGGGTTCGCGTGCGCAAGATACGCGCCAGTAGGCCGCTGCCCTTGCCGGAGATAGGCCCTGGCATTTGCAATGCGGCTTCCGCGTCGTCGGGATGCTGGAAGGCAGCCGCGCGGGATTCCGCCAACAGCGCCAGGTGCTGATGGATGGAGCTTCGGTAGGCGTTCAGTTGCAGGGTCGTCGCCGCCGCCAGTACTGCTGTCAGTTCCACCTGGGCTTGCTTCACATTCCCTTCACGCGCGTAGCTTATTGCGGATTGAATTTCACAGTCCAGCTTGTCCTGTGGCGTCAATGCCATCGGAAGCGCCTTGGCATATTCCTGGCGCGCACGGTCCTGCCTTCCGAGCAAGGCGTAAACGTCGCCGAGACCGTTTTGCGAATGGTAAAAATCGGGATCTAGCTTCAGTGCTTCCCGGTATTCGACGAGCGCTTCTTCCAGTCGCCCGGCCTGCTGCAGAATCTCGCCCAAGGAATCGCGGGGGTTGGGGTCGTTCGGTTCCGCCTCGGCGTAGCGTTTCAAGTAAGGGATCGCTTCGTCGTATTCATGCATGAAGGCGAGGTCATACGCCAGGGTATTCAAAGCGCCTGCGAAATTGGGGTCAATTTCCAGTGCGCGCTTGGTGAACCTGGCAGCTCCCTCGTAATCACCTTGGGATTGCAGCCAAAGCCCGGCCTCATAGTTAAGCGCGGCATCTCGCGGATACATCGCCAACAAATCGTTCATCGCTGCAATGGCGCCGAGGAAACGTCCCTCGTTGGTCGATGTCATCCACTGCACCAGAAGTTTTTCTCCGGGCGTCACGTTCTTGGTCGCCAGCTGCGCCTTCTCCACCGCCTGCTTGACTTCCCCAGGATCAAGCCCCAACCACACGATGTAAGCCCACGCCTGCGCAAAATTCGGATCTTTGGTGGTGGCTGCCCGCCACGTCACCAAAGCCTGTTCGGTATGAAAGTCGTATCGAAGGTGCAAACCTTGGGCAAACAGCACAGCGGCTTCCGGCGAAGTTGTGGTGATCGGAAGCCGATCGGCATTGACCGTGAGGCTCGGCGCCGAAGGCGGAGTCTGTCCGAACGCACGCACTGGCACAGAGCAGAACAGCACCCCGAGAACTACCGTTCCTGGCAAGATCGCGCGGCCCCAGAAAAAACGACAGTGCAAACCAAGAAGACGCATCTTCCCACTGTAGCGACCCAGTAATTCACCCTCAAATTACGGAGGTACCGGACGCTCGGCATGGAAGGCGGGAGAACCGGCTCGAGGTGCCGAAATACCTTCTACGATCGGCGTTGCAGGGCGTGCCATCGCCAATGCGGAGCCATCCGGGGAGTCGTTCAGCGATTCGTGCTGGCGGTCGACAAAACGGGCTTGGAGGACATCAAGGCAATCTCCTCCAAGCCAACGTAGGGCCAGTGTCGTTGAGAAGTCCGTGCCGGACACAACTTCGGATTTGCCCGTACACCGACCAGAACGTCACTCGGTGACGGAAAGCCTGCGTCGTTGCCAATCTCCGCTATGTTTATCCGCGGAATAGCGACTACGTTCCGGCAACCTTGTGGCACGATCTGATTGGCCGATTATCGAAAGCAGTTTCTCATCCCGACTCAAAGCAAGAGTTCCGCGGCAGCCTGATCGACGACTGCATGTTCGCCATCGACGTCCAAGACTGGGGACGGGAGAACGTTCTGGCGCGTTATCGCGCGGCGAGGAGGCCGACAATCACCATGCCGCGAGATGCAACTTGCGCCTGAATGTCTGGAGCAGACTTTGAAGCCGGCATTCATGTCAATGGTGAAGTTTCGATGAGAATCGCTGCCACCGCTGATCTTCACTTTACTCCGCAGCGCTATGGTTCGCTGCGCGATCAACTGAATTGCGTCCGCGACGAGGCTGACGTCCTGGTAGTGGCCGGAGATCTTACTAATTACGGAAAGCCGGAAGAAATGGAGCCGTTGTTGAATGCCCTGGTTCGGCTCAGGGTGCCGGTGATCGTCGTGCTCGGCAACCATGATTTTGAGTGCGATAAACAAAGTGACTTGATGCGGATGATGACAGATGCCGGCATCAAGGTTCTCGATGGAACCGCTTACGAGCGCGATGGCGCGGGCTTTGCTGGCACTAAGGGATTTGTGGGAGGATTCGGCCGCGGCATGCTGACCGCATTCGGCGAGCCTGAGATCAAGACCTTCGTTCGGACGGGAATTGATGAAGCGGTCAAATTAGAACGGGCCATGTCCCAGTTGCGAACCCCCAAAAGAGTTGTGGTCCTTCATTATTCTCCGATCGCCGCCACGGTTGACGGGGAAGCCCCGAGATTTATCCATTTCTGGATACATCTCGTCTGGCCGAAGTGATCGACCGCCACGGTGCCGATCTTGTACTTCACGGACACGCTCACAAGGGCAAGCCGAATGGCGCCACTGCCTCTGGCGTTCCCGTGCATAATGTTGCGATCACCCTGCTGCAAGCGCAGAGCCCACCCCGGGTGTATCGAATCTTTGAGGTCTGACATCGGACATCCGGAGTTGCCTTCGGATCTACCGCGGCGCAGTGCTGTCATGTTGTCGTCGCTTTTTGAGAGCAGTGTCGAAATGCGGAAGGAGTGAGACGCGTAGAGAACTGGAAATTGTACTCAGTGCATAAAAAGAAGACGCAGGTAGAACCTGCGACAGCGAGCGATATCGGAATCAGGAAGTCGTGGCCGATGCGGGTGAACTCAAAAATGAGAGCGATCGCCGTGAGCGGCATCTTCATGGATGACGCCAAAAATGCTGCACCACCGATAATTGCGAAGCTCCGAAGGCCACACCCGGCCACGCATGATTCCATAGGCTGCCGAGAACGATTCCGAGCAAGGCGCCAATCGTCTAGTCAACAAACCGCCTTTCGCACCCGCACGGAGAGCGCCAAGAGTGACCACTAACCTTAACAACAACAGTGCGGCTGCGAGAGGGAGCCCGAGTTCGCTGTCAAAGCCGGTCTGAGCCAATCCTTTTCCGTTGCCGAGCAGTTGCGGAAACGGGATCGCGAGCAAACCGATCGCTGGAAAGACCACCCCGCACCATAATGGCAGCCGCCAGTCCTTGGGAGCATGCGCGCTGGCTGTTCTTGTTGCCTGCACAAATCAGTAAGCGCCGAAGCCGAATACTGGTCCGGTTGCGATTGACCAGAGCACAAGAGAAGGAGAAATCGAAAGCGAGGGCAGAGCGTACTGAGCGGTATTGCCCAATCCAAGCCAGGCGACTACCGTCGCGATGACCGAGGTGGCAAGAGCAGGGATCAGTGCGGCCCAATTGAAGGTGCCGAGCAACACTTCAAGCGTAAAAAGAGTTCCACCGAATGGAACGTTGTAGATTGCAGCCAGTCCGGCGCCGGCCCCGCACGCGATCATGATCCGGCTAGATTCTGGTGACAAACCCGCATGCTCCGACAACCATCTGGCGAGAACGGCGCCGACCTCGCGCGGTGCAACCTCTCGGCCGAGGGGCGAACCCAGCCCCACCGTGACGATCTGAAGGAGGTCGTGCGCGATGGTTGTCAGAAAAGGCATCCTCGGTCCCCTTTCCTCAGTTGCTTTGCGGATGGAAACCAGAGGAGCCCCGAAGCGATAGAGTGTCCACCATCCAATCCCCGCAATGGTCCCACAAGCACAGAGCGCAATGCGCGCCGCGCTGGTGACGAAGCCCTCACGCCCTCTAGGAAACTCTCGCGACTGATGACTGCATGCAGGCTGTAGCCATAGGCGATGTGCTGTACGAAATGCAGCAGTAAGCCGAGGCCCATCGCGCCAAGCCCTGCACCAATTCCGACCATCACGGTCACGAACGCCATGGTCAGCCAAGGCGCGCATCGCATTCCCTGCTGTTGTTCCCGTGTGACCATTGAATCCTCTGCGACTATGCGCGAACGTTCTTGATTCGACCTTTCGCTATGCACTCGTGCACGGAGCCCTGTAACGCAACGCAGACGCCGCCAGGCTAACAGAACTTCTCCGCAAGTGATTGCATGTCGGGTCTCCAAGCTGTCGGTTCACCACAAATCCCTCGTTCTGTGATGACGGTACGCTCGGGTTAGGCGCGCGATCAGACGGTCTTCCACGGCAGGGAGCTTAACCTTCGAAAACGACAATACGGTCAGGCTCACAATCGAGGAATGACGCGTCCAGGAAGAGCAGGTTTAGACAAACCGTCTCTCGCAGCCTCCGGGCCGTTCGATGAAGTTGCGCAACGGCACTCCATCGCTCGATGACCGGCCTTCTGCTCCGAGGATCGCTTCCGGCGTCTGCCATCCTCATATTGCACCTTCTGAAACGGATGATTATTAGTTTCCCCATGCATCCCTAGCCAGCCTGCTTAACGGCCCCGTATGCCCCGAACGCAACTTCACCCGCACGCAGCTTTATTGTGTTGCGTGCAGGAAAAGCGTACGATGCGCGTGGAGAATCTTGTGGGTTGTCTTCTGCTCGTTGTCTTTCTCGCCTTTCCTCGCATCGCACTCGCATGGTTGTTCCTGTTCTCGAATTATTTGGAAAGAGCGTACCACGGTCTGATATTGCCCTTGCTTGGATTTTTGTTCTTACCCCTCACAACGTTGGTGTATGCGTGGATGGCGAATACACGACAGCCGATCGCTGGCATTAATTTGCTGATTCTGATCATCACCGTTGTGATTGATCTCGGCGGCCTTAGTGGCGGCGAGTATCACCGACGGAGACGGTGGCAGGATTAGGCAATTCCGAACTTTTCCAAACCTGTCCACACCGCGGGAACGACAATGAAAGCCCTGCAGATTCGATAAGAACTTTGGCGCTTGGAGTGCGCGTCGGAGAGCCGCTTCCAGCCGCGGGTTCGAGATGGAAACTCAAGTTCTGGGTCGCCGACCAGGGCGCCAATCGTGGGCTAGTTTGACCTGACTCGACAAAACTCCCAAAAAAACCCGACCAAGAAAATACCTAGGAGCGCGACCAGCCACGTCAATGGCCTTGCCAGGGAAATTGGGTCCCATCCGACCGACCCGGCATCCGACGGCCGAGACGCAATCGAAATACCGACCATTACAACGATGACGAGCAGGATCGCTGCGGCAAGAACAGCCAACAATCCCGCCAGGGTGCATTTAACGTAAATCATGGAGCTTTTTCCACTTCTCCGTCGCTCTGTAGGATTCCCCAAGAGCTGCAAGATTCTTCACGTCCAGAAGTCGATCTGAAATACCATCGGCCATCGCTGACGACATGCAAAGTGTACGATGGCTTCGATGAAGTCGCAGACAAAATAATTGAGGGCCGTTGCAGCCGCACGGATTTCGAAATTCGAAGTAGCCCACTACCCAGGGTCTCCGGCGTCATTTGCCGGCGTCAATTCCCTTGACACGGCGTTTCAGCCTATTCTATCATGTTGATGCATATAGTAGAGTTTACAATGTCTCTCTCACCAGTTCCCAAGCCACTTCTGAGTTTTCCCGGGCCGCCGGCCGTACCGCTTAGCCCAAGGGCGTCTGCCCTGGTCTTTGAGGACGTCAAGTCCAAGGCGCTACTTGAGAGAATCCATTTGATCGCTCCGAGCACCGCAAACGTGCTGGTGACTGGGGAGACAGGTACCGGTAAGGAACTCATTGCCAGACACGTGCATAAGCTCAGCCCACGGGCCGATGGTCCATTTGTGGCGGTGAATTGCGGAGCTTTTTCTGAAAGCTTGGTGGAGAGCGAATTGTTCGGTCATGAGCGCGGCTCGTTCACCGGAGCAACGGTAGCCCGGGCCGGATGGTTTGAAGCGGCTCGGGGCGGCACGTTATTCCTGGATGAAATCGGAGATTTGCCGTTCGCCATGCAAGTGAAGTTGCTCCGAGTGCTGCAAGAGCGCCAAGTCGTTCGGCTCGGTTCGCGTAGTCCAGTTACGATTGATGTTCGCGTGGTGGCTGCGACCAACGTGAATCTTGAGGATGCGGTTGCCGCGGGACGTTTCCGCGAAGATCTCTATTACCGGCTCCAGGTTGCCACGCTGCATATTCCTCCGTTGCGCGAACGGCTGGGTGACATTCTGCCCTTGGCGCAATACTTTCTCGGCGTTTATGGTGAAAGGCTGGGACTGAAGGATACTGCACTGAGCGCGGATGCGATCGATGTACTGGTTCGTGGGCACTCTTGGCCAGGCAATACGCGCGAACTGGAGAATGTCATCCATCACGCCCTCCTGGTCTGCCGCGAAAACGTGGTCCGACCGGAGGATTTGAGGCTTTCTCCTCTTGGACTCCGAAGCGCGACTGGTGGTCGAGCCCAGCCCTTCGGGGCGTTACATGAAGCGCTACTGGCAGTCTTTGAACAGAGCCGTCCCAACCTGTACGCGGAGATCGAGACCTCAATCACGAGAACAGCGTATGAATTCTGTCATCGCAACCAAGTCCAGACGGCGCGGTTGCTCGGCATCAGCCGCAACATCGTTCGGGCCCGGCTGATGCAATGCGGTGAGCTGCCCGACGGTCGAAAACCGCGAGGTTCGGTCAATCCTTCCTAATTCTGTCGCCGGTTAGAAACGGTCAAGATCAAGGTGTCATTCCGCCCGGTGCAAACAATTCATCGTGCACCGATCTACGCACCCGGACAAATTCTCGATCCGTACGGTCGCGGGGCCGGGTCAAGCGAACCGGCAGGATTTTCCTAATCGTGCCCGGCTGCGGAGACATAATGACCACTCGATCTGCAAGATATACCGCTTCCTCTATGTCGTGTGTGACCAGCACGACCGTCGTTTGCTCAGCCTCCCAAATCCGCAGGATTTCCTGTTGCATGCGCATCCGAGTCAGTGCGTCGAGGGATGCGAAGGGTTCGTCCAACAATAGGACTTCAGGACGCCCCGCCAGTGCGCGCGCAACCGCCACTCGCTGTGACATGCCGCCGGAAAGCTGATGAGGATATTCGTATTCGAACTTATCCAGCCCGACCAAGTTGATGTAGTGTCGAATGTCTCTGCTGCGTTGTTCGGGAGGCCGACCTGCAAGTCCAAAACCAACGTTGTCATGGACCGTGAGCCACGACAGGAGGCGGTGCTCCTGGAAAACCACACCCCGATCTAGGCCAGTCCCCGAGAGTTTCTTGCCGTCTAGAGCGCCCTCAAACTCGGTTTCCAGACCAGCAATAATTCTCAACAAGGTCGTCTTCCCGCAGCCACTGCCGCCGACGATGCACACGAATTCTCCGGGGTTAATCGTCAGCAGAATGTCTTTCAAAGCCAGCAGAGTGCCGTTCGAACCGGAAAAGGCCTTATGCTCGATTTCAATGTTGACCGCGCCGCGTTGATCGAAACCATCCTTGACCATGATCGAGGACCATCAATTGAAGTTGCTTACGCCGAGGCTGGCGGAACGCATCGCCTCACCGACCGTGCGTTCAGCGGGCTCTGTGACCAAGAAGCCTGCGGCCGACCGCGTTCATACCCCAGTCGGTGAGCTTACCGAAGACGGCGAAAAGCATCACACTGGCTAAGATGACGGCAGCTCGACCAGTCATCTCTCCATCGACCATGAGGTATCCGATCCCGCTGCTCGCTCCCAACAGCTCCGCAGCAACGACAAACATCCACGCCAGACCCAATCCGCTGCGAAGCCCGACAATATACTCAGGCAGTGCGGCTGGAAGAATGAGTCGACGAACCATTTGGAAACTGCTCAGCCGGTACAATTTGCCAACTTCAAGCAACTTTGGATCGACATGTCGCATGGCAACAGAGAGATTCAGATAAACCGGAAAGAACGCACCCACAGAGATGAGAGCAATCTTCGAGGTTTCCTGTATGCCGAGCCATAACAGGAACAGTGGAACCCATGCGATTGAAGGAACACTGCGCAACGCCTGCAAAGAAGGATCCAGCAGCTTGCGAGCGCCCGGAAGGTAGCCGGTGAGACCGCCGAGGAGCGTGCCTACGCTTGCTCCGAGCAGAAATCCCACCGCCACGCGGGCTAAGGTTATTCCCGCGTGTTTGAACAAATCGCCTGCAACGGCTAACTGATAGATGGTTTTGCCGACGACGCTTGGCGCAGGCAGCCAATTGGGGGGAAGCACCCCAAGGCGCGCGAGAAGTTCCCACAGGAGCAATACGGTCACCGGAATAATCCAGCCGAAAAGCCGATCCGGAAGGGAGATTCGTTGGATGCCGTCCGGCGGCTTGGTCGTCAATTCCCACGGGAGCGCCCTTCCGTACGTGCGGTTCTGCTGCGCGGTACTCATTTCTGCGCCAGGCTTTTGTGGACCACGGATTGCACGTATTGAGGATCGATCAGACGATTCACGGTTGCGCTCACGTCGGTAGTGCTGTTGATCACATGGTTCTGTTTCAACACGTCGCCGCTAGCGATGATCACTTGTCGCTGGCTATCTCCGATCGTCGAACGGGTCAGGTCTGTGCGCTCCAGAACTTTCGTGACGACAGGGTCTTCGAGCTTGGCGTCGCTCGCAAACAGCTTGCGAAATTCCTCCGGGTTCTGCAGGGCCCAGAGACGAGCCTTCTCATAGGCCGCGAGGACGCGCTCCACATACGCCGGGTATTGCTTGGCAAACTCTTCGCGCACGTCGAGAACACCGTAGCTGTTGAAATTTACGTTCCGATAGAACAGCCGCGAGCCACTCTGAATCTCGGTCTGCGCCATCATCGGATCCAAGCCGGCCCAGGCATCCACGTCTCCTTTTTCGAGTGCGATCCTCCCCTCGGGATGCTGCAGCACCACCATCTCGATATCCTTTTCGGTCAGCCCCGCTTCGTGCAGCGCGCGCAACAAGAATATGTGGGGATCTGTCCCGCGCGTCACGGCCACTTTCTTTCCCTTGAGCTGTTCGACTTTTGTGATGGGAGAGTCCTTGCGAACGACCAGAGCGGTCCACTCAGGACGCGAGTAGACATAGATCGCTTTGATCGGATTGCCGTTGGCTTTTCCGATGAGAGCCGCGGCCCCAGCCGTCGACCCAAAGTCGACGCTCTTGCTGTTCAGCAGTTCCAACGCTTTGTTGCTACCTAAGCTCTGGGTCCACTCAACGGAAATGCCATCACTGGCGAGATCCCGCTCCAGAAATTTTTTGTCCTTTAGTACCAGGCTCACGGGGTTGTAATACGCGTAGTCGAGCCTGATGGTCGTGGGTTTGACAGAAGCACTGCGGCTGCAGCCGGGCGCCATCGCGGCAACGACCAAAACGGCAGCGACAAGAGCCAGCTTTGGCCGCTTCTGATTGTTCAACTTTCCCCCTTTGCGGACCGTGCAGAAGACGAATCCGCTTGCGATTCGTGGCTAACTTTGTTGCACCGGCATCGGTGTCGCCGTGGTCGTGCGCGGCAGATATTCATTGGCGACCAGTTCTCCGAACGGGCCCGTGATGTTTCCGACCGATTTTTCCGATCTTGATGAAAGCGGAAGATGTGGAAAAAGCAAATCAGCCACGCGATACGCCTCTTCAAGATGCGGATAGCCGGACAGAATAAAGGTCTCAATTCCCAGGTCGGAGTACTCCTGCATTCTTTTCGCGACCGTGGCGGGATCGCCAACCAGCGCTGTTCCGGCGCCCCCGCGCACCAAGCCCACGCCTGCCCAGAGATTGGGGCTCACTTCCAGTTTTTCACGACCGCCGCGGTGCAACTCCGCCATGCGGCGCTGTCCTTCGGAGTCGAATCGTGCGAACGTTTTTTGCGCCCGGGCGATGGTCTCGTCGTCGACGTAACGAATCAGATCGTTCGCTGCCGCCCACGCTTCCTGCTCCGTTTCGCGAACAATGGCATGCAGGCGAATCCCGAACCGAACGGAGCGGCCCTGTTCCTCTGCCAGACGTCGAACGGTCGCAACCTTCTCCTCAACCGCCTGCGGCGGTTCACCCCAAGTGAGATAAACATCAACCTGCCGTGCCGCCAAACCGTATGCCACCTTGGAAGATCCCCCGAAATAGAGCGGGGGATGCGGTTTTTGCACCGACGGATATAAGACCTTCGCGTTCTCCACATGAAGATGCTTGCCATTCAGCGTAATTGCATTTCCCCCGACTGCCGCACGCCATATCTGGAGAAACTCCTCGGTCACTTCATAACGCTCATCGTGAGTAAGAAAAACGCCGTCGCCGAGCGCCTCATCTGGGTCGCCGCCAGTGACGACGTTGATCAGCAACCGTCCCTCGGAAAGCCGGTCGAAAGTCGCCGCCATCCGTGCGGCGGCCGTGGGCGAAGTGATGCCGGGCCGGATCGCGACCAAAAACTTCAGCCGAGTGGTTACCGGGACCAGAGTTGAGGCAACGACCCAAGCATCTTCACATGACCGGCCGGTCGGCAGTAGTACGCCTTGAAACCCAAGCTGGTCGGCGGCTTGAGCAACCTGCTTCAAGTAGCCGTAGTTGACGGTTCGAGCCTGTTCGGCAGTGCCCAGGTAACGACCGTCTCCGTGAGTTGGCAAGAACCAGAAAACTTCCATAAGTTGGGTCTCTTTCCCGGGAGGGCTGACTCCCATATGGAGCTTTGGCAATTGTCTTGCCAACAGAGGGGTGCGGCTATGTCCATGAATTTCAAGTTTTCACGCGCTTACGGCGAATGTCAGGCGGTTCGGTCCTTAGGGGTGTGCTGCTCTGGCAACACCAATTCAGCAGATGTGCTGCTGGAGCAGCAGGAGCGGGCAACCGCGCCCCGGTACGGGCGACATGCCTGACGACAAGGGAGGGCTCTAGTGCTTTCTACGGTAAATCACATCGCGGTTAATGTTCCGCCCCGCCACCATGCTTTCGAGATTGCCGATCAACTGGCAGCGGCATTTGCTCAAACGGCCGTCGAACGCGACAAGCGGGGTGGCACGGCGAAGACTGAGAGAGACCTGTTGCGGGCGAGCGGACTACTCAACGTGACGATCCCGGCAGACTTGGGCGGCTGGGGGATGGAGTGGCCGGACACGATGAAACTCATACGAGTCTTCGCCCGGGTCGATAGTTCGATTGCCCATCTGTTCGGCTTTCAACATCTCATTCTGGCTTCGGTTTCGCTCTACGGATCATGGCCACAGACCGAGCAGCTTTTCTCTGAAACCGTCCGCAATAAGTGGTTCTGGGGCAACGCGCTCAATCCGCTCGACAAGCGAACCAGCCTCACCTCTAAATACGGTGCGGGATGCCTCATCAACGGGCGCAAGAGTTTCTGTTCCGGCGCGGTCGACTCCGACATGCTGATCGTCTCCGCAATTCGCTCCGTGGACGAAAAGTTCATGGTGGCCGCCATCCCATCTGGCCGGCCGGGAATTCGCGTTCTCGATGACTGGGATGCTATGGGACAGCGACAAACCGACAGCGGAACCGTGGAGTTCTGCGACGTCGCCGTCGGGCAGGAAGAGTTGCTGAAGACACCCGGCCCGCTGGGGAGTATCCGGGCGACTCTGCGTTCCTGCGTCGCGCAGCTCATTCTGAGCAATATTTTTCTGGGAATCGCAGAAGGAGCGTTGGAAGAATCGCGCAACTACACTTTGGCGCAAACCCGTCCTTGGATTGCTGCAACCACGCAGAGCGCCACGGAAGATCCTTACATTCTGGCAAATTACGGCAGTTTCTTTGTCAGCCTTCAGGCAGCGCAAGCCCTCACAGATCTTGCGGGAGAGTCTCTCCAGAGAGCCTGGGAGAGCGGAGACGCGATCACTGAGAATCAACGCGGCAAATGTGCGCTTGACGTGGCCACCTCGAAGGTGACCACCAGCAAGGTCGGCCTGGAAATCACCAGCCGGATATTCGAAGTGATGGGAGCGCGCGCCGCCGCCGGTCCTGCCAGGATCGACCGCTTCTGGCGCAACTTGCGCACTCACACCTTGCACGATCCGGTCGACTACAAGATTCGTGAGTTGGGAGACTGGGCCTTGAATCGCCAGCTTCCGAAACCGTCATTTTATTCCTGAACGACGTTCGTAGAACGAGATCACCGAAGGACGCGACTTATGCGCAACTCTCTGCCCGCAATGTTTCACCGTTTGAACGTAATCCCGATCCTGGTCCTAGCGGCCTTAGCGCCGTTCGCTTGGGCCCAGAATACCGATAACGTCCTGCGCATCGGATATCAGAAATACGGCACACTGGTGCTGCTGAAAGCGCGCGGCAGTTTGGAGAAAAGGCTGGCGCCGATGCACGTTGAAGTCAAGTGGACCGAATTTCCGGCCGGCCCACAATTGCTCGAGGGTTTGAACGTGGGCAGCATCGACTTCGGGACCGTAGGAGAGGCCCCGCCCATCTTCGCCCAGGCAGCCGGAGCGGATCTGGTGTACGTCGCAAACGAGCCGCCGGCTTCCGCTGCTGAGGCCATTGTGGTTCTTAAAGATTCTCCCCTCAAGACCGTGGCCGAACTCAAGGGAAAGAAAGTGGCGCTCAACAAAGGCTCCAACGTTCACTTTTTGCTGGTCAAGCTGCTGGAGCGGGCGGGAGTCAACTACAACGATATTGACACTATCTACCTGACGCCAGCGGATGCGCGAGCAGCCTTCGAACGCGGCAGCGTCGACGCGTGGGCGATCTGGGAGCCGTTTCTCTCCGCCGCTCAACGGCAAACCGGTGCTCGCATTCTCGCCGATGGTAATGGTGTAGTCAGTAATCACCAATTCTTTCTTGCCGCGCGGTCCTACGCAAAAAAGAGAGAGGACGTGATTGCGATCATCCTCGATGAACTGGCGAAAATCGATGAATGGGCAAAGACGGACACGAAAGGCGCGGCGGCGGCGCTGCAACCGCAGATCGGTTTGGATCAAGCGACGCTTGAACTGGCGCTGTCGCGGGGCGGCTACGGTGTGACGCCGGTCGACGATGCCGTTCTTGCCGAGCAACAAAGAATCGCGGATGCCTTCTACGACCTCAAGCTGATACCTAAGCACATTAACGTGCGCGATGCGACGCTCCGGGGAACGTCAACCGGAACCCAGGCCAAGCGCTGAGCCCGGATGAAACAAGAACCATGAACCAGCATCAGAAAAACCCGGGCGTCAAGATCCAACTCCGGCTGGGAACCCTTGCCAAGAAAGCATTGCCGTGGGTCGTGCCCACTTCCCTTTTGATCGTTTGGCAGTGGGCATCTTCCGCCGGGATTCTGCCCAGCCGCTTCCTGCCCTCGCCACGGGCGGTGGTGAGTTCGTTCATCGGACTCAGCGTCTCCGGCGAATTGTGGATGCACGTCCGGGTCAGCACTCTGCGTGCCTTGTCGGGTTTCGTCGTCGGTGGCGGGGTGGGACTCTTGCTCGGGTTGCTCACCGCCTCGCTGCGCTCGGCTGAAATTTTGCTCGACACGACGATTCAAATGGTCCGCAACATTCCTCCCCTGGCGCTGATTCCTCTGGTCATCCTGTGGTTCGGCATCGACGAATCCGCCAAGCTCTTTCTCGTTGCTCTGGGTGTTTTCTTCCCCGTCTACATCAATACGTTTCACGGGATTCGCTCGGTCGATCGCGGGCTTCTCGAGATGGGGCGAACCTATGGTCTGTCTGGCTGGCCGCTCTACCGCGAGATCATCCTGCCCGGAGCTTTGCCCTCCATTCTGGTAGGCGTGCGCTTCTCTCTCGGGCTGATGTGGGTGATCCTGATTGTCGCCGAGACCATCTCGGCGCGCTCGGGCATTGGCTACATGACGATGAACGCGCGCGAATTCATGCAGACCGATGTCATGGTGGTCGGCATTCTGCTTTATGCGATTTTGGGGAAACTCGCTGATCTGCTGGCGAAAGGATTGGAGCGCTACTGGTTGCGCTGGAATCCGGCGTACCAGACGGCGCGATAGGGGATCATTTTGCCCGTCACCTTCACTTCGAGAGAGACTACGGCTGCGGACGAGCGTTGCTCGCGCGGGGTCCCCGTCAGACTCAAGAGCGTGAGCATCGCCTTCGATGGACGCACCGTGCTTGAGAACTTTGACGTTGAGATCTCCGCCGGTGAATTTGTCGCCATTGTCGGCCGCAGCGGATGTGGCAAGAGCACTCTGTTGCGATCCGTCGTTGGTTTGGAAACGCCGCAAGCCGGGATCATTACCGTGGGGAACGTTGCAAAGCACAATGGCAAACCGGACGTCCGGGTCATGTTCCAGGATTCTCGCTTGCTGCCCTGGAAACGAGTTCTTCCCAACGTCATGCTCGGCCTCGAGCCTGCACTCATCCCGCAGGCGCGAAAGGTCCTGACGCAAGTTGGTCTGCGAGAAAGAGCCAACGACTGGCCTGCTGCCTTATCTGGCGGGCAGCGCCAAAGGGTAGCTTTGGCTCGCGCACTGGTTCATGACCCGAATCTGTTGCTTCTGGACGAACCGCTCGGCTCATTGGACGCGCTCACGCGCATCGAAATGCAACAGTTAATCGAGGACGTTTGGCGGAGCCGCGGCTTTACCGCCATGCTCGTAACCCATGACGTTGCTGAGGCCATAACTCTGGCGGACCGCGTCATCTTGATTGAGGGAGGCCGCGTCGCGTTGGACGATATCGTAGACCTGCCTCGACCAAGAACACGCGGCAGCGCCCGCTTCGCCGCACTTGAAGAACGCGTCCTTGGTCGCGTGCTTCAACGCCAGCCGGTGGTCGCGGATCCGTGGTAAAACCCTTAGGAGAACGGGGGGATTGGATGGCGAAGGACACAGGTGCACCAATGGTTTTGGAACACGTAGAGAAGATTTGCGAATATCCCATTCATCCTTTGCTTGCCGGTCGACGAAGTATTCGCGCCTTCGCCTCAACCTCGGTCGAACCAGAAACCATGGCCAGCGTGATGGAAGCGGCACGATGGGCCCCGTCTTCAATGAACGAGCAGCCCTGGAGTTTCATCGTGGCCACGAAGGCAAATCAATCCGATTTCGACCGGCTGCTCGGCTGCCTGGTTGAATTCAACGTCCAATGGGCGCAGCATGCACCAGTGCTTCTGTTGTCCGTTGCGAAGTTGAGGTTCGAATCGACGGGGGAACTCAACCGACACGCATTCCACGACGTGGGACAGGCAATTGCCAATCTCACGTTTCAGGCTGCGGTGTTGGGGCTGGTGGTACATCAGATCGCCGGATTCGATGTTGAAAAAGCTGGCCGCGAGTTTTCGATTCCTCGAGATTATGAGCCGGTCGCCGCCGCGGCCATCGGATACCCCGGCGACTCGACACAGCTTCCCGAGAAATTACGCAAGACTGATGCCAGCCCGCGACGGCGAAGACCCTTGACCAGCTTCGTTTTCGAAAATAGGTGGGGACACTCGGCTACGTGCACGCGCAACGCTGACACAAAATAGAGTGGGGGCCAACTGGGGTAACTTGAACGAGGAGTTTGCCGGGCACCACTGCGGGCGACACGGGCGAAATACCACGTTGCAGTTAAGCAAAACCAACACTGTGGAGCGTCGACACGTGGCGCGTGAACCTGGAAACCTCACAGTTCAAGGGCAGGCCCCAACAATCGCGTCGAAACGCCTCGACTACGTTCACCTGTGGGCGGCTCTCGCAACGCCGGTTTCAAGCAACCTGGCGAACTGCTGGGGAAGCACGGGCTGGCTGAAATAGTATCCCTGCGCCTCGTCGCACTGGTGAGCCTCAAGAAAGGCCAGCTCTTCCTGCGTTTCTACGCCTTCGGCGACCACTCTTAGTTTCAGATTACGGCCCATTCCGATCACCGCGGTCACGATGGTCGTCTCCCCGGGAGCGGTGGTGATCTGGCGGACGAACGACTGGTCGATCTTAAGAGCATCGATCGGAAACCTTCTCAGATAACTCAGGCTGGAGTAGCCCGTGCCGAAATCGTCGACCGCCACCTGCACCCCGCTCGCGCGCAGGGTTTTGAGAATGGATTCCGCGGACTCGGCATGCTTCATCAGGACGCTTTCCGTTAGCTCCAGCTCAAGAAATCGCGGGTCCAACCCCGTGTCCTCGAGGATGGTGAACACGCCTTCCAGAAAGCTCTCGCATCGCAATTCCATGGCGGAGATGTTCACCGCCATAGTCGCCAGGGGCAATCCCGCTTTCAACCAAGCCTGGCCCTGCTTGCACGCTTCCCGAAGTACCCAGTTGCCGATCGGCAGAATCAAACCACAGTCTTCCGCCACCGGAATAAACTGTGCCGGAGGCACCGGCCCCCGCATGGGATGCGCCCAACGCAGCAATGCTTCGGCGCCCGTAATCTGTCCCGACCTCAGGTTGATCTTGGGCTGGTAGTGGAGCGTGAATTCCTGCCGTTCAAGAGCACGGCGCAGGCTCTCCTCGATGGATTGTCGCTCGACCGCCCGCACATTCATGGCGGACTTGAAAAATTGATAGCTCTGACGGCCATTTTCCTTGGCCTGATACATAGCCGTGTCCGCGTTCTTGATGAGCGTCTCCGCATCCTGGCCGTCATCGGGATACACGCTTACGCCAATGCTGGTGGTGACATGAAGATCGTGTTGATCGACAGAATGCGCTTCTGCCACCGCCTGCAGCATTCTTCTTGCGGTAATGGCGGTGTCTTCCGGTTGTGCAACCTCGGAAAGCAGCACGACGAACTCATCGCCCCCTTGCCGGCTGACCGTATCTGAAGCGCGCACGCAATCCACCAGGCGTTTGGCGATCGATTGAAGAAGCTTGTCGCCGGTCGGATGGCCCAGGGAATCGTTGATGTGTTTGAAGCCATCCAGATCGAGGAACAGCACCGCGACGGTCTTGCAGTGGCGCGGCGCCATCGCGATCGCCTGATTGACGCGGTCGTTCAGCAGCATGCGATTGGGTAATCCGGTGAGAAAGTCGTGCTGGGCGGAATAGGTCATTTGCAGCGCCATGGCCCGCGCTGCGCTCACGTCGCGAAAAATAATCACCGCGCCCGTAGCCCGCCCTTCACGGTCGTGAATGGGGGCCACCGAGTCTTCAATCGGAGTTTCAAAATCGTCGCGCCGGACCAGGATACAGTTGGACGGCAGATGCACAATCCGGTTTTGTCCGATTGCCATCTCCATCGGATTCGGGATGGCTTCGCGACTGGTTGCGTCCAGAATTCTTAGAATCTCGGCCATGGGCCGGCCGGCCGCTTCGGGCAGCGACCAGCCCATCATTTTTTCGGCGACCAGATTGAGAAAGGTGATATTTCCTGCAATATCGGTGCAGGCAACGGCGTCGCCAATGCAGTTCAGCGTGACCTGGGCGCGTTCCTTTTCTACAAAAAGCGCTTCTTCCATACTCTTGCGCTCGAGCGCATAGCGCAGAGAACGCAGAAGCGAGCGTCCGTCGATCTGGCCTTTGATGAGATAGTCCTGCGCGCCTTCCTGCAAGGCCTGTGTGGCCATCGCCTCGTCATCCAGGCTGGTGAGAACCACTAAAGGAACGCGGGGCGCAACTGCGTGGGCCTGGCGTACTGCTCCCAGACCCTGAGCATCGGGCAATCCCAAATCGAGCAGGATAAGGTCAACCGCACGCTCCGCCAGGTGCCGCTGAGCGTCCCCCAGGCGTTCCACGTGCGCCAACTCGATTTGGTGCAGGCCCTGGTCGTTCAACATCTCGCGCAGCAGACGGGCGTCTCCGGGATTGTCTTCGACCAGGAGAACTATTTTGATCGATTTCTTCGACATCCCCTTTAATCCTGTGGCGGCAGCTTGGCCTTGGTCAGCCAGAAATCATTGATGCTCTTCACCAGGTTCTCGAATGCATCCAACTGCACCGGCTTGGTGAGATAGCAGTTCGCGCTCAGTCGATAGCTTTTTACAATATCCACTTCCGCCTCGGACGTGGTCAGGATCACGGTAGGGATCATTTTCAGACCCTCATTTGCCTTGATATGAGCCAGAACCTCCCGGCCATCCATTTTGGGCAGATTGAGATCCAGCAGGATAAGATCCGGGCGAGGAGCATCGGCGTGGGCTCCCTCGCGCAGCAAAAAGGCCATGGCCTCTACGCCATCGTTGGCGACATGCAGATCGATGTCCTGATTCGCGTCGCGGAACGCTTCCTGCGTCAACCGGACATCGCCCGGACTGTCTTCGACCAATAGAACGTTTGTGGGCATGCCGTTTCCTCCGATGAAATTCATTTCTCTCCCTCATTCCTTCATTCCGCCAGCTGTTTCCCCTCTACCCAAATCTCCAGCAGCGTCAATCCGGCAGGGCGCTACCGAACTTCGTGGACATCTCGTGGAACATACAATCGATCTCCGGGTTTCGTTTTCGTTTGGACCGGAGAGAGGTGCCTCCGATCGATCTCCGGTTCATGCCGCACATCCCCAGGACCGGCTTCGACCAGGAGAACATTGCCGGACGTACCGTTTCCTTCGATGGGGTTCATGATTTCTTCCCATTTGCTGCCAAGGCAAAACTGAAGGTCGACCCTTGCCCTGGCTCGGATTCGACCGCAATGGTGCCGCCGTGCCGCTCCACAATCTTCTTGCAGATGGCCAATCCAATGCCGGTGCCGGCGAACTCTTCCCGTTTGTGTAACCGCTGAAACATGCCGAATATCCTTTCAAAGTACTGCGAGTCAATTCCCAATCCATTGTCTTTCACCGAGAAGGCCCATTGCTTCGCGCCATGCCGGACGGCGGAGATGTGTACCTGGGGAACGCCAGGGTTTTGGTACTTGATGCCATTGCCGATCAGGTTCTGAAATAACTGCGTCAGTTGCGACTCGTCCGCGAGCACCCCGGGCAGTGGATCATGGGTCACCAGCGCGCCGCTTTCTTCGATCGCCCCGCGCAGATTAATGAGCGCCTGTTGCAGCGCGTCTTCACTGGAGGTATCGAGCAGTTCCTGGCCTTTGGTCCCCACCCGCGAAAAGGCCAGTAGATCCTGGATCAAGCGCTGCATACGACCGGCCCCGTCCACCGCGAAAGCGATAAACTCATCGGCCTCGGTGTCCAGCTTGCCCTTGTAACGCCGGGATAGTAGTTGGGTGTAACTGGCCACCATCCGCAGCGGCTCCTGCAAATCGTGCGAGGCGATATAGGCAAACTGACCCAATTCCTCATTCGAGCGGTTCAATTCTTCGATTTTATGCAGAAGATTCGCTTCCGCCTGCTTGCGCGTCGTGATGTCGCGGATCGCCGCCGTCACCAGAATCCCTTCCGCGCTTTCGAGCGGGCTCAGCATGATCTCGATCGGAAACTCGCTGCCATCCTTGCGCCGCGCGATGAGTTCAATCCCGGTCCCGATCTGTTGCGCCAGTGCCTCTTCCGCGGATCGCAAAGCGTCCGCAACCAGCCGTTCCGCGAAGCCCTCGGGGATGATGCTCGTGACTTTCCGCGCAATCAGCTCGTCGCGGCTGTAACCGAGCTGCTTCTCCGCCTGCACATTCAGCAGGACGATCTCCCCGGCCTGGTTCACCACCACCATCGCATCCGGTGCCGCTTCCAGCAGTCCGCGGTATCTGCCTTCCATCTGGCCCAAGTGCTTCTCGGCCGCCCGGCGTACGCTGATGTCGCGAATCGCCGCCGTCACCAGAATCCCTTCCGCGCTTTCGAGCGGGCTCAGCATGATCTCGATCGGAAACTCGCTGCCATCCTTGCGCCGCGCGATGAGTTCAATCCCAGTCCCGATCTGTTGCGCCAGCGCCTCCGCCGCACTCCGGGTACCGTCCGCGATCAGCCGCTCCGCGAATCCTTCGGGAATGATGTTGGTCACCTTCTGCCCGACCAGCTCGTCTCGGCTGTAACCGAGCTGCTTCTCCGCCTGCACATTCAGCAGG
>Ga0302325_10003005_pt1 | contig 40249 bp, 29 predicted proteins | sample Palsa_T0_2_FD_201948 | JGI IMG/M metagenome (GOLD analysis project Ga0302325, IMG submission 201948) | Peat permafrost microbial communities from Stordalen Mire near Abisko, Sweden - Palsa_T0_2 | ecosystem: Environmental > Terrestrial > Soil > Palsa > Peat permafrost | place: Sweden: Abisko...
GCCCATGAACGCGGAGGATCCGCTGTTCATCCTCTACACGTCGGGGTCGACCGGCAAGCCCAAGGGCGTGCTCCACACCACCGGCGGCTATCTCGTATTCGCGTCGATGACCCACCAATATGTGTTTGACTATCACGACGGCGACATCTACTGGTGCACCGCCGATGTCGGCTGGGTCACCGGGCACAGCTACATCGTCTACGGGCCGCTGGCCAACGGCGCCACCACGCTGATGTTCGAGGGGGTGCCGAACTACCCCACCAATTCGCGGTTCTGGGAAGTCATCGACAAGCACAAGGTCAACATCTTCTATACCGCGCCGACCGCGATCCGCGCGCTGATGCAGTCGGGCGACGCCCCGGTGAAGAAGACCTCGCGCGCCACCCTGCGGCTGCTCGGCTCGGTCGGCGAGCCGATCAATCCGGAGGCCTGGGAATGGTACCACCGCGTGGTCGGCGACCGTCGCTGCCCGATCGTCGACACCTGGTGGCAGACCGAGACCGGCGGCATCCTCATCACGCCGCTGCCGGGCGCGACCAAGCTCAAGCCCGGTTCGGCGACACGGCCGTTCTTCGGCGTCCAGCCGGAAATCGTCGATGCCGACGGCAAGGTGATGGAAGGCGCCGCCACCGGCAATCTGTGCATCGCGGACTCATGGCCGGGGCAGATGCGCACGGTCTATGGCGACCACGAGCGCTTCGTGCAGACCTATTTCTCGACCTATCCCGGCAAGTATTTCACCGGCGACGGCTGCCGGCGCGACGCCGACGGCTATTACTGGATCACCGGCCGGGTCGACGACGTGATCAACGTGGCGGGACACCGGCTCGGCACCGCGGAAGTGGAATCGGCGCTGGTCGCCCACCCCAAGGTCTCGGAAGCCGCCGTGGTCGGCTATCCTCACGACATCAAGGGCCAGGGCATCTACGCTTATGTGACGCTGATGACCGGCGAGTTGCCGACCGAAGCGCTGCGCAAGGAACTGGTGACCTGGGTGCGCAAGGAGATCGGCCCGATCGCCTCGCCCGACTTGATCCAGTTCGCACCGAGCCTGCCCAAGACCCGGTCCGGCAAGATCATGCGGCGCATCCTGCGCAAGATCGCCGAGGACGAGTACGGCAATCTCGGCGACACCTCGACGCTGGCCGAGCCCACCGTGGTGACCGACCTCATCGACAACCGCCAGAACCGCAAGAGCGCGTAGGGGCCGGGCAAATCCCAACCCAGCCATTCCGGGGCGCCGCGTCAGCGGCGAACCCGGAATCCAGACGGCCACGCGACTCGCCCCGCAGACTGGATTCCGGGTTCGCGCGAAAGTGCGCGCCCCGGAATGACGGCATGAGCGAGTCCGGCCCGCCCGGTGTGGCGGGGCGGCTACACTCCGCGCTTGTTTGCGAATTGCGGCCCCGAGGTAACGATCTCGCGGCCGTTTTTTGGTATTGTGCCGTCGGGGAATTTTGCATCGGGGTGCTTCAATGATTCGGTCTCGCCTTTCGGCCGCGACTGCAGTCGCGGCAATTCTCGTCGGATATCCCGCTCTCACCACTGCGGCCGCCGCGCGTGGCGAAACCGTCGCCATCAGCGGCTATTCGCCGGGCACCATCGTGGTGCGGACCAGCCAGCGGGCGCTCTACTACGTCATCGATTCCGGACATGCGCTGCGCTACCCGGTCGGCGTCGGCCGCCTGGGCAAGCAATGGTCCGGGACCTCCTACATCAACGGCAAGTATCTCAGCCCGGCGTGGTCGCCCCCGGCTGAAATCCGTCACGACAAGCCGTCGCTGCCGGCCGTCATTCCGGGCGGGTCTCCGCACAACCCGATGGGCGTCGCGGCGATGACGCTCGCCGGCGGCGAATACGCCATCCACGGCACCAACCAGCCGGGCTCGATCGGCGGCTTCGTGTCCTACGGCTGCATCCGCATGTACAACCAGGACATCACCGACCTGTTCGCGCGGGTCGGCTACGGCACCACCGTGGTGGTGATGCAGTAAGCTGCGGATTGGCGGGATCACCCGTCACGGCGCCGCCCGGTCGTCGCACCAGCCGCGGCGCCGCCCGCCGCCATAGCTGCGGGCAAGGCCTTTCGCCAGCAATTGCGACGACACGTTCGCAATCGACCTCGTGCCGGCATCGGCGACGACGCGGCCGCCATATTTGTCGAGCGTGACCCCGGAGACGCCGACCGTGCCTTCGGCGAGCATGTCGCGCAGCGCGTCGCGGGCGGCCTCCGCCATGGTGCGCTCCTGCGGGCACCGCGCCTTCAGTTCGGGCGCATCGATGCCGCGCAGCCGGATCTTGGTGGTGATGTCGAGGCCGGGCCAGACATGGACCCGCGCTTCGAAAGTGTCGCCGTCGATCACCCGCAGCACCTCGGCAGGATGCGTGGCGGTAGGCGTGGCACGGGCCGACGGGGGCGACGGCGTAGCCTCCGAGGCAACGGCAGGCGCCGGCGGGCTCTGCGCCGTCAGAACCACCAGACCGCCGCCGACGAAGCCGGCAGCGAACACGGCCATGGCGCGCATGCCTGCGGGGGCTGAGGAATATGATCTCGCAAGGCTGATCATATTCCTATAATAGCACCGATTCGCCCGGCGGCAAGAATACAATTCTCAGGTTGTAATTAGATCACGCCTCTACCGACTTAAAAGTCGCGGGCGATGCCCTTGACCTCCCAGTCGCCGTAACGAACCGGCTCAGGCCCCCTCCGCCCGTTGAATTCCTTGGGGCGCTCTTTGGCCAGGCGGTCGAATTCGGCCCGGCGCGCCTGCGCCTCCGCGAGCGCCCTCTGGGCGGCCGGGGACAGGGCCCGAGGCGGCGCCGGCAGCGCTTCGCGTTCGGTTTCCGTTCCGGATTTCGTTGGACTTAATTCACTCATTGCGATTCAAATGCGGGTTGGTGGAGAAATGGTCAAGGCGGAACGGCGCATGATCGCGAAAAGTTGCATACTTTTCGGGCGAGATCACGCGCGAAACTCCGGGCTGATTTTTCGCTGCATTGTCGCGACACGCAGCGCCGCAGTCGCAACCGGAACTGTCAGAACCAGCTGGGGCAGATTTGGCACCGATTGATCCGACACCGCCGCCGCCGCTTCGAATCGAGGCGATCGGCGCATTGAACGCTTCGATCTCATGCACGTTTTCATCCCGGACACTTTCCGGGGCGCTTGCCGGGACACCTTCCACCTTGCGGAGCCGACCATGCCTGTAACTCGTCCGGCGGCGCCGGCGGCAGCCCCGGGCTTGACGACGCGCCGCATCGCCGCCGAGCTCTTGGAAGGCGTGCTCTATCGCGGCCGGCCGCTGGACGAGCAGCTCGACGGCAGGCACGCCCTGCCCGGCCTCGCGCCGCTCGCCGAGCGCGACCGGGCGCTGGCCCGCCGCATCGTCGCCACGGTGTTGCGCCGGCTCGGCACCCTGCGCCGGCTGATCGACGACCTGCTCAGCCGCGGGCTGCCGGCGGAAGCGCCCCGGGTCGAGACCGCGCTGCTGATCGGCGCCGCCCAGATCATGTTCCTCGACGTTCCCGACCATGCCGCCGTCGATCTCTCGGTGCGCCTGGTCCAGGCCGACCGCCGCGACAACCGCTATGCTGGCCTCGTCAACGCGGTGCTGCGGCGGATTGCCCGCGGCGAAGGGGCCGTAGCGCTCGCCAAGCTCGATCCGCTCGACCTCGACACCCCGGAGTGGCTGTTGGCGCGCTGGGTCAAGGCCTATGGCGCCGACACCGCCCACGCCATCGCCCGCGCCGACCGCCTGGAGCCGCCGCTCGACCTCACGGTCAAGGCCGACCCGGAATTATGGGCGGCGCAGCTCGGCGGCATCGTCACGCCCACCGGCTCGGTGCGGCTCGCCTCCCATGGGCCGATCGCGGCCATGCCCGGCTACGGCGAAGGCGCCTGGTGGGTCCAGGATGCCGCCGCGGCCCTGCCGGCGCGGCTGTTCGGCGATCTCTCCGGCCGCTCCGCAGCCGACCTCTGCGCGGCGCCCGGCGGCAAGACCGCTCAGCTCGTCGCGGCGGGCGCGGCGGTCACCGCGGTCGACCGCGCGGAGCCTCGGCTCGGCCGGCTGCGCGAGAACCTCGACCGGCTCGGCCTTGCGGCGGCGACGGTCGCCGCCAGCGCCGAGGATTGGCAGGCCGGCCCGTTCGACGCCGTGCTGGTGGATGCGCCCTGCACCTCGACCGGCACCATCCGCCGCCATCCCGACATTCCCTGGCGCAAGGCGGCGTCGGATATCGCCGCCCTGTCGGCACTGCAAAAGCGACTTCTCCACAACGCGGTCACGTTGACGCGGCCGGGCGGCACCATCGTGTTCTGCACCTGCTCGCTGGAGCCGGAAGAAGGCGAGGACATCGTCGCCGCCGCCCTCGCAGAGGACCCGCGGATCGCGCGAAAACCCGTTGCAGCGGCGCAATTCCCGGGCCTCGAAGGCCTCGTCACCGCGCACGGAGATCTGCGCACGCTGCCGTGCCATTGGCCGGATCCCGACCCCCGCATGTCGGGCCTCGACGGCTTCTATGCGGCACGCCTGGAGCGGCTGTGAGGAAGGCCGGTGTCCACGCACGGTTGCCCTCGGCAAACCCTTCGTTATGTTGTCGAATGGCATGCAGGCGGTATTTACCGGTGACGAGAAGGGGCCAGCCTCTATGTCCGTCGTGATCGCGGACCGTTCGCGGCTGTCTTGGCTGGCGCTTCGCCGCAAACTCAACAACATCAAGGCCCGGGTGAAGATTCATCCCGTGGCGGGGCTGTTCCATTGGGTCGCCCCGTCCGAGCGCCTCATCATCGCGCCCCAGGAGCTGCGCACCGCCGACCCGACCCGCGCCGGCGAAATCTATGCCGGCCGTTTCGCCTTTGCCGGCAAGGTCGTGGTCTGCGACGGCCGCTCGCCGTTCGAAATGGCGCCGCCCTCGGAGGAATGGGCCGACGTCCTGCTCGGCTTCGGCTGGCTGCGCCACCTGCGGGCAGCGGATTCGACCATCAACCGCGCCAATGCCCGCGCCCTCGTCGAAGAGTGGATCTCGCTCCAGGGCGGCTGGCACCCGGTCGCCTGGCAGCCGGAGATCGTTGCGCGCCGCATCATCTCCTGGCTGTGCCAGTCGCCGGTCATACTCCATGACGCCGATCTGCGGTTCTACCGGCGGTTCCTGCGCAGCCTGACCCGCCAGGTCCGCTATCTCCGCTCCACCGCCAGCGACACCCGCGACGGCCTGCCCCGGCTGCAGGCGCGCATCGCGCTGGTCTATGCGGTGCTGTGCATGGCCAGGCAGATCGGCCATCTGCGCAACGCGACGCGGCGCCTCGTCAACGAGCTCGACCGGCAGATCCTGCCCGACGGCGGCCACATCAGCCGCAATCCCGGCGTTATCGTCGAGATCCTGCTCGACCTCTTGCCGCTGAGCCAGGCCTTCACCGCGCGCAACGTGGCGCCGCCGCCGGCGCTGATCAACGCCATCGACCGCATGATGCCGATGCTGCGCTTCTTCCGACACGGCGACGGCACCTTCGCCCTGTTCAACGGCATGGGGCCGACGCCGCCCGACCAGCTCGCCACCGTGCTCGCCTATGACGACGCCCGCGGCGCCCCGGTCGCCAACGCGCCCTATTCGGGCTACCAGCGCATCGACGCCGGCACCACCGTCGTGCTGATGGACACCGGCGGACCGCCGCCGCCTGAGGTGAGCGCCGACGCCCATGCCGGATGCCTGGCGTTCGAGTTCTCCAGCAAGCTGCAGCGCATCGTCATCAATTGCGGCATGCCGGGCAACGGCAAGGAGAACTGGCGCCAAGTCGCGCGCGCCACTGCAGCCCATTCCACCGTCACCTTCAACGACACCTCCTCGTGCCGGTTTCTCGATTCGGTGGCGTTCCGCCGGCTGTTCGGCGTGCCCATCGTGGACGGGCCGCAGAACGTCACCGTCGCCCGCGACACCGAGGGCGAGGCGATCATCCTGCGCGCTGCCCATGACGGCTATGCCGAACGCTTCGGCATCATCTGCGAACGCTTCGTGTCGCTGTCCGAGGACGGCTACACTCTCGACGGGGAGGACATCTTCCTGCCCGCCACCGGCAATTCGCTGCCGGAGAACGCGCTCGACCATTTCGCGGTGCGCTTTCACCTGCATCCTTCGATCCGGGCCAACCGGCTGACCGACGGCCATGGCGCCGTACTGCTGCTGCCCAACAAGGACGTGTGGAACCTCGACGCCCATGAGGACGAGGTCACGCTGGAGGAAAGCGTCTATCTCGCCGGCCAGGACGGCCCGCGCCGCACCACGCAGGTCGTGATCTATGGCCGCGCCCGCGAATTCCACCGCGTCCATTGGACCTTCACCCATGTGCCGCATCTGGCGCCGGGAGCCAAGCGCCCGCACGCCCCGGAGCCCGAGCTGCCGCTCTGACGACTTAGCTCCCTCTCCCGCTTGCGGGGGAGGGTTGGGGAGGGGGCCGCGGACGCTCGACAATGTTCGTGCCTGTGGCCCAACCCCCTCCCCCACCCTCCCCCGCAAGCGGGAGAGGGAGGAGACACCGCAACGGAACGATGCACAAATCAGCGAAGGTCGAGGAAACTGAAGTGATGGCCGATCATCTGCGGCGCGTTTCCCGCGCGCTCCTCTCGGTGTCGGATAAGACCGGGCTGGTCGAATTCGCCCGCGCGCTCGCCGGATACGGCATCGAGCTGATCTCCACCGGGGGCACCGCGAAGGCGCTCGCCGCGGCCGGCCTCGACGTGCGCGACGTAGCCGACATCACCGGATTTCCGGAGATGATGGACGGCCGCGTCAAGACCCTGCACCCCCGCGTCCATGGCGGCCTGCTGGCGATCCGCGCCAATGCCGAGCATGCCGGCGCCATGCAGGCCCACGGCATTCCGGCGATCGATCTCCTGGTGGTCAATCTCTACCCGTTCGAGGAGACGGCGGCGAAGGGCGCGGATTTCGACGACTGCATCGAGAACATCGACATCGGCGGTCCCGCCATGATCCGCGCCGCCGCCAAGAACCATGCCGATGTCGCAGTGATCGTCGAGCCCGCCGACTATGGGACGCTGGCCGCCGAGCTCGCGGCCCATGGCGGATCGACCACCCTGGCGCTGCGCCGGCGGCTCGCGGCCAAGGCCTTTGGGCGGACCGCGACCTATGATGCGGCGATCTCCAACTGGTTCGCCTCCGCGCTGGAAGACGCCGCGCCGGATTTCCGTGCCTTCGGCGGCCGCCTGGCGCAAGCACTGCGCTACGGCGAGAACCCGCACCAGACCGCCGCCTTCTACCGCACTCCGGACTCCCGCTTCGGGGTCGCGACCGCGCGCCAGGTCCAGGGCAAGCAGCTCTCTTACAACAACATCAACGACACCGACGCCGCCTATGAATGCGTCGCCGAATTCCATACCGCCACCACCGCCGCCTGCGCCATCATCAAGCACGCCAACCCCTGCGGCGTCGCGGCAGCGGACAGCCTGCTCGATGCCTATCGCAAGGCGCTCGCCTGCGATCCGGTTTCGGCCTTCGGCGGCATCGTCGCATTGAACCGGCCGCTCGACGCCGAGGCCGCCCGCGCGATTACGGACATCTTCACCGAGGTGATCATCGCGCCGGACGCGAGCGAGGAAGCGATCGCCATCGTCGGGGCCAAGAAGAACCTGCGCCTGCTGCTGGCCGGCGGCGTCCCGGATCCCCGTGCGCGGGGCATGACCGCGAAATCGGTGGCCGGCGGGCTGCTGGTGCAATCGCGCGACAATGCCGTGGTCGACGAGATGCAACTGACCACGGTGACGCGGCGCGCACCGACGGCGGAAGAACTCGCCGACCTGTGCTTCGCCTTCCGGGTGGCCAAGCACGTCAAGTCGAACGCCATCGTCTATGCCAAGGGTCGCGCCACCGTCGGCATCGGCGCCGGACAGATGAGCCGGGTCGACGCCGCGCGCATCGCCGCCCACAAGGCGAAGGACGCGGCGTCACAGGCCGGGCTCGCGGTGCCCGCGACCCAGGGCGCGGTGGTCGCGTCGGACGCGTTCTTTCCGTTTGCGGACGGGCTCCTGGTCGCCATCGAGGCCGGCGCCACCGCCGTCATCCAGCCCGGCGGCTCGGTGCGCGACGACGAGGTCATCAAGGCGGCGGACCAGCACGGCATCGCCATGATATTCACCGGCACCCGCCACTTCCGGCATTGAGAATTTTTCGATTACGCCGACCCCAGTAGTGTCATTGCCCGGCTCGACCGGCTCGACCGGGCAATCCAGTACTCACGGCCGGTGTTTACTGGATCGCCCGGTCGGAGCCGGGCGATGACAGCGAAGTGGGTGTCGGGAGAAGCGGCCCCGCGCGTGCCCAGTGCCAAGCGTCGGCGTGCCGCGTGCCAGCCTCGGCATTGTCTGCTATAATCGGGTCGCGAATAATAACAAATGGCCATCGAGGGAAACCCATGAGGCGCCGGGAGTTCATTGCCGCATTAGGCGGCGCAGCGGCGTTTGCGTTCGCCGCACGGGCAGACAACCCGGACCGTGTCCGGCGGGTTGGCGTGCTGATCTATGGAGCCGAGGACGATCCAGTGACGGAGACACGAGTCGACGGACTGCGGCAGGGGCTCCAGAAGCTGGACTGGGTCGAAGGCCGCAACCTGCAATTCGACTTTCGCTTCGGTGCCGCCGACCCCCGCCGCATCCGTTCCTACGCCAAGGAGCTGGTAAGCCTCGCTCCCGACGTGATCGTCACCGGCGCCGCGCCGGCGACCCATGCGGTGCTGGAGGAGACGCAGACGATTCCGGTCGTCTTCGTGGAGGTGACGAACGAGGTGGGCTACGGTCTTTCGGGAAAGCTGGCGCGCCCGGACGCCAACAGCACCGGGATCACCAATCTGTACCTCGCGATCGGTGCACGGTGGCTGGAATTGCTGAAGGAGGCGGCGCCGCGGCTTTCCAGGATCGCGCTGCTTTTCAATCCGGAGTTCGACGCCCGGGCTTATCTCGCTGCCATCGAGACCGCCGCCGGGGCCTACCGCCTGAAGACGACCAGGGCCCCGGTTCACGACGCTCACGACATCGAGCACGCGATCGTCGCCGTTGCGGCGGAGCCGAACGCCGGCCTGCTGATCGTGCCGCCGACCCCCGCCTTCAGCGAGATCCGGTTGATCTTCAAGCTGGCGAACCAATACCGGCTGCCCGCCATCTATCCGACCCGTGGCTTTGTGGCCGAAGGCGGCCTGATGGCTTACGGCGCGGTCAGCGCCGACCTGTTTGCGCAGGCCGCAACCTATGTCGACCGCATTCTGCACGGGGCAAAACCAAGCGAACTGGCGGTCGGCTTTCCGACCAAATTCGACCTCGTCGTCAATCTCAAGGCCGCCCGGGCGATCGGCCTCGAAATCCCGCCGAAGCTGCTCGCCCGCGCCGCCGAAGTCATCGAATGAAGCCGTCCAACGAGAGGTATTGGATCATCCAACCGATAATGAGCCGGGTATTCGCAGCCATCGCATTGGGCCTCGCGGCCGTGGCCTGCGGCGTCGCCGCCGACGCCGCGTCGCCGCTCGCACCGCCGACGCCGTCGCTCGCGCCGATTCTCAAGAAAATCACCCCCGCGGTGGTCAGCATCGAGACCAAGGACCGCGTCGCCCAGGACTCGAAGTCCAAGAAGCGCGAGACGCGCGACGCCGGCAGCGTCGGCTCCGGCGTGGTGTATGACACCCGGCGCGGCCTGATCGTCACCAACAATCACGTCATCGAGCACGCCGACGAGATAACCGTGACGCTCACGGACGGCCGCATGCTGAAGGCCAAGCGCGTCGGCGGCGATCCGGAGTTCGACCTGGCGGTCATTTCCGTGGCGGCGGAAAATCTTCCCTCGATCCCGTTCGGGGACTCCCGCCAGCTCGAGGTCGGCGACTTCGTGCTCGCCATCGGCTATCCCGCCAATATGGGTCAGTCCGTGACTTCCGGGATCGTCAGCGGCCTGCACCGCACCAACATCGGGCTCGAGCAGTTCGAGAATTTCATCCAGACCGATGCGGCCATCTATCCCGGAAATTCCGGTGGAGCGCTGGTCGATCTTCAAGGCGACCTCGTCGGCATCAATACCGCGTTCATCGGCGCCACCAGCACCAATCCCGGCATGGGCTTTGCGATTCCGGTCAACATGGCGCGCACCATCGCCGATCAGATCGTGGAGTTCGGCGATGTCCGGCGCGGCTCGCTCGGCATCACCATCGACGAACCGACGCCCGACGTGATCCGCGAACTCAAGATCTCCGCCCCGCCCGGCGGCGCCGTGGTCGTCAAGGTCGCGCCGGGGTCGTCGGGGGCGCGCGCGGGCCTGAAATCCGGTGACGTGGTGGCGGAAATCGGCAACCGGGCAGTGCCGAATGCCGGGTTTCTGCGCAACCGGTTGGCGCTCATGCGGGTCGGCGAGATGGCCGATCTCGCGGTGCTGCGCGACGGCAAGCCGCTGAAAATCCAAGCGGCGGTGGCGGAACGCGACCAGCGCGCGCGGGCGAAGTGAACGCCGCCGAATGATCCCGAAAAGTTGCAGACTTTTCGGACGAGATCTCGCGCAAATCAAAGAAGCGCTCACGCCGCGCGCGCGAGGTCGCCCAGCATGCTCGCCGCCACCGAGAGCTTGGAGAGCGTCAGTCCCGAGGCCGCGATTTCGTGGACCGCCTGGCGAACCCGCTCCGCGCCGCCCTTGGCGGTGACCCAGGCGGCGACGGCCGCGGCGCCGCTGCCGGACGCCGTCACTTCGGCCGCGATGCGCCGCATCGCATCGCCGATGGCGTCGAGGGCGCGGTCGAGCGCGAGCCGGTCGAAATAATCGGCCAACTTGATGTCGCCGGTGGCGCCGACGATACGATCGAGCTGGAAATACGCGATGGCGGCGAAATAGGTCTGGGCGGCCTCGGCGACCGGCTTGCCGGTGCGATCGGCGATGAGGACGGCGTCGGCCGCGGCCGCGAGTGCGGGAAGATCGGCGAGCCGCCGTGCCAGCGCGTCCGGCACTCCCTCCGCCGCGAGCTGGGAGACCCGTGCGGCGCGGGCGCGGGTCGCGTCCTCCGGCAGCAGCCGGTCGAGCGCATCGGCCACCTCCGCGATCCCGGACTGGTAATGCGCGACGATGCCGGCGAGGCCTCGGCCGAGATCGACGTTGCGCAGGAACCAGACGATCCGATCGAGCAGGAGGTTCTGCACCAGGGTGAACAGAGTGAGCTGGGTCGCGCCGGCGATCTTGCCGTCGAGTTCCTCGATCGCGGTGTTGAGCGCCGTCAGCCCGAAGCTGTCGCGCACCGCCGCGAAAGCGCCGGCGATGCGATCGACCGATGCGCCGGTCTGGTCGGCGATGCGAACCACCAGCGTCGGCCCGCCGCGGTTGATCATGGAATTGGCGAGCCCGGTCGAGATGATGTCGCGGCGCAGGCGGTGGCGCTCCAGCGCGTCGGGATAGCGGCTCGAGATCGACGGCGGGAAATAGCGGCCGAGCTCGAGCGCGAGATAGGGATCGTCCGGCACGCTCGAATTGAGCAGGTCGTCGTGGAGCGAGAGCTTGGCATAGGCGAGCAGCACCGCGATCTCGGGGCGCGTCAGCGGCGCGGCGCGCCGGCGGCGCTCCGCGATCTCCATGTCGTCCGGGAGGAACTCGACCGCGCGGTCGAGCAGCTGGCGCTTCTCCAGCGTCTGCATCAGCCGCTGCTGGAAGCCGAGATCCTCCAGGCCGCGCCGCTCGACCAGGGAGATGGCGAGCGTCTGTTGATAGTTGTTGCGCAGCACCAGGGCCGCGACCTCGTCGGTCATGCCGGCCAGCAGGGCATTGCGCTGCGGCCACCCCAGCCGGCCGTCGCGCAACGGGATGCTGAGCGCGATCTTGAGATTGACCTCGACGTCGGAAGTGTTGACGCCGGCGGAATTGTCGATCGCGTCGGTGTTGAGACGGACGCCGCGGAACGCCGCCTCGATGCGGCCGCGCTGAGTCATGCCGAGATTGGCACCTTCGCCGATCACCTTGCAGCGCAGCTCGGCGCCGGTGGCGCGGATCGCGTCATTGGCGCGGTCGCCGACCGCGTCGTTGCTCTCCTCCGACGCCCTCACATAGGTGCCGATGCCGCCGAACCACAACAAGTCGACCGGCGCCTTGAGGATCGCATTCACGACCTCCTGGGGCGTCGCCTTTTGCGCCGCCAGGCCCAGCACCGCACGGGCCTGGGGGCCGAGCGCGATCTCCTTCGCCGTCCGGGAGAACACGCCGCCGCCGGGCGATATCAGATAGCGGTCATAGTCCTGCCAGCTCGAACGCGGCAGCTTGAACAGGCGCTCGCGCTCCTTGAAGCTGAGCGCGCAATCGGGATCGGGATCGATGAAGATGTCGCGGTGATCGAAGGCGGCGACGAGCTTGATGGTGCGCTCGCGCAGCATGCCGTTGCCGAACACGTCGCCGGACATGTCACCGATCCCGGTGACGGTGAAGGGGCTCGCGGCGATATCGACGTTCATCTCGCGGAAATGGCGCTTGACCGATTCCCAGGCGCCGCGGGCGGTGATGCCCATCTTCTTGTGGTCGTAGCCCGTCGAGCCGCCGGAGGCGAAAGCGTCGTCGAGCCAGAAGCCGTGCTCGCGCGCGATCTCATTGGCGATGTCCGAGAAGGTCGCGGTGCCCTTGTCGGCGGCGACGACGAGATAGGGATCATCACCGTCATGGCGCACCACATCGGTCGGCGGCACCACGCGATCGAGATCGAGATTGTCGGTGATGTCGAGCATGGCCGACATGAAGATCCGGTAGGTGGCGACGCCTTCGGCCTGGATGGCGTCGCGGTTGCCGGCGGGCAGATGCTTGGGCACAAAGCCGCCCTTGGCGCCGACCGGAACGATGACCGCGTTCTTGACCTGCTGCGCCTTGACGAGGCCGAGCACCTCGGTGCGAAAGTCTTGCGGCCGGTCCGACCACCGGATGCCGCCGCGCGCCACCGGCCCGAACCGCAGATGCACCGCCTCCAGCCGGGGCGAACACATGAAAATCTCGAAGCGCGGGCGCGGCAACGGCATGTCGTCCAGCTTGCGGCTGTCGAACTTGACGGCGATGACGGGCTTGGCGCCACCGCCGTGGTCGGCCTGGTAGTAATTGGTGCGCAGCGCCGAGCGCACCGCGTTGGCGAAATGGCGCAGGATGCGATCTTCGTCGAGGCTCTGGACCTTGGTGAGCCCGGCCTCGATCCCGGCCATGATGGCCGCCTCGTGCTTCTCGCGCTCGGGCGGCGTGTCCGCCAGCCGGGGATCGAAACGCGCCTCGAACAGCGCCGAGATCGCCGCCGCGAGGCCGGCATGCCTGACGAGGGTCGCCCACATATAGTCCTGAGAATAGGGCACGCTGACCTGGCGCAGATAACGCGACAGCGTGCGCAGCAGCGCCACTTGGCGCCACGACAGTCCGGCGACCAGCACCAGCGCATTGTAGCCGTCGTTTTCGGCGTCGCCGCACATGACGGCGGCGAAACAATCGTCGAGCCGTGCCTTGGCCGCCTCGAAATCGATCGCGCCATCGCCGATGAATTCCAGCAGCATGTCGTGCAGCCAGAATTGCGGCTTGCCCGGCCCTTGGGGCTCGGCGTGATAGGTGCTCTCGTCGACGACCGTGAACCCCATGTGCTCGAGCGCCGGCACGCGCTCCGACAGCGGCAGCGGCCGGCCGTGGGTCCATAGTTTGAGTCGGGCCGCGCCGGCATCGTCGCCGCCGGCGCCGCGCTGGAAGTCGACGCCTAACGGTGCATCGGCTGACATCTGCTCGATGGTGGCGATGTCCTGCACCGCGGTCGCGGCCGGAAACGCGTCGCGATAGGTCGGCGAAAACGCCCCGCCATAGCGGGCGAAGAGATCGCGGGCGGCGACCGGATCGTGGACGGCGGCAAGCGCCTCGAGCAGGAAATCCGGCCACGTCTTCATGATGCGCGACACGTCGGATTCGAGCCGGGCGCGGTCTGGATGGGCGAGCGCGGCGTCGCTGCGCACGATGATGAAATGCACGCGGACCAACGGGCCTTCCGGGAAATACGGGACAAACGACGCGATTTCGCCGTTGAACGCGGACGCCAGCAGCCGGCCGATGGCGACGCGCGCCCCGCTGCCGTAAGGCTCGCGCGGCACGTAGACCAGGACGGAGACGAAACGCTCGAACCAGTCGTAGCGCGGCAGCACCCGCACGCGCGGCCGCTCATTGAGCTGCACGATGATCGATGCGAAGTGGAACAGCGTGTCCTCGTCGATCGAGAACAGCTCGTCGCGCGGATAGGTATCGAGCACGTTGGTGAGCGTCCGGCCGGAATGACTGTCGGGGCTGTATCCGGCGCGCGCAAGAACGCTCGCGACCTTGCGGCGCAGATAGGGAATGTTGCGGGTCGAGCGGGTATAGGCCGTCGCAGTGAACAGGCCGACGATCTGATATCCGCCGGTGAGCCGGCCGGCGCGGTCGTAATGCTTGACCCCGATGTGGTCCATCGCCACCTGCCGGTGCACCTTCGAACGCGCGTTGGTCTTGGTAATGAGGAGGAGCCGGCGTTCCTTGAACGCGGCTTGGGCCCGCGGCGACATTTCGATCCGGCCGCCGTCGGCCGTAATCACTTCGCCGCGGTCGTCGCGCTGGACGCCGAGGGAGGAGTTCGGGACGGGGTCGAGGACATCGCCATCCGCGTCCAGGCGATAATCGCGGCCGCCGAGGAAGGTAAAGTTGTTGTCCTTCAGCCATTCCAGGAACAAAATGGCTTCGGCGACCTCGTCCTGCGGTAGTGCCGGCGGGTCGGCCTTGAGCGCGGCGATGATGGCGCCGACGCGGTCCATCATGAGGGGCCAATCCTCGACCGCATGGCGGACGTCGGCGAGCACGCCGGTGAGGGCGGCGATCAGGGCGGACTTGGCGGCCTCATCGTCGATGCGGTCGACATGGATCTGGATCACGCTTTCGCGCCGCGCCCCGGCAGGCGTGTCGAGGCCGGCCGAAAGGCCAATCAGCGCGCCGGTGGGGTCGCGGGCGACGCGGAATACCGGGTGTACCAGCAGATGGGTATCGAGGCCGCGTGCAGTCAGCTCTCCCATCACCGAATCGACCAGGAACGGCATGTCATCATTGACGAGTTCGATGATGGAGATGTCCTTGAGTCGGGGACCGTCGGCCGGCGGCGCCGTGGCGATACGGATTTTCGGTGCCCCCTGCTTGCGTTCGCCAAGGAAGCGCCAGCTCGCCGCCGCGACGTCGGCAAGCTCGGCCGCCTCGTAACGGACGAGGTCCTCGGCGGCGGCACCAGCGAACAGGCGCGCCGCGAAATCCTGCGGCGCGTCGGCGGCGCGTTCGCGCAGGATCGCGCCGGCCTGCGCCAGCAGCGCGAGTGCCGCGCCCTCGTCCGCGGTGGCGGCCGCGCGTTCGGACGCGGGCTGCGACGGCTCCATTCCGGCCGCACCCGGCGCTGACCCCTCGTCGAGGTTCCTGGTACTCATTTCGTGCTCGTACTCATGGGGCGTCTCCCGAATCGGGGGCGCAGATTGCGCCCGAATGCGGCCCGGCGGAAGGGCGCAGGCTTTCGCATCCTTTCGCATCCGGCAATGAAACTGTTAGCTTCGGCGGCAACCGGAATGGAGGCCTGGATGGCCGGCAAGACGAAAACATCCAAACCGCAGGCGACGCCACCGCGCGCGGCCGCCGACGGCGACGACACCGTCATCACCGCGCTCGGCCTGGCGCCCGCCGAGCTCACCCTGGCGATGCGCGCCTATTTCGACAAATGCATGGAAAAGCTCGGCTTCGTTCCCAACGTACTGAAGGCCTATGCCTTCGACATGGGCAAGCTCGAGGCCTTCATCGCCATGTACAACGACCTCATGCTGGCGCCGTCCGGGCTGTCGAAGCTGGAGCGCGAGATGATCGCGGTCGCGGTATCCTCGGAGAACCGCTGCTACTACTGCCTTACCGCCCATGGGGCCGCGGTGCGCGCACTGTCGGACGATCCCGTGCTCGGCGAATTGATGGTGATGAACTACCGCGCCGCCCGGCTCGACCGGCGCCAGCGCGCGATGCTCGATTTCGCCGTCAAGCTGACGGCCCAGCCCCACGCCATCGAGGACGCCGACCGACAAGCCGTGCGCGACGCCGGCTTTTCCGACCGCGACATCTGGGACATTGCGGCAGTGGCCGGTTTCTTCAACATGTCAAACCGCATCGCCGCGGCGACGGACATGCGCCCGAATTCGATCTACCATGGCCAGAAGCGAGGATAGCGCGCCACCGTCCTTCCCTCGAAAACCAAGGCAAGCCGCAACTCATGACCGTCAGAACGTCTATTTCGCATGGCCTCGTCCGACTGCTGGCCGCCCTCGCCGTCACGGCGCTGGCCGCCGCGCCGCTCTGCGCGCAGGAGCGCTTCGTCCAGCAGAGTTCCGGGACTACGGAGGTCAAGGTCGCCACCGCGCAGCACGGCATGGTGGTGAGCCAGGAGCAGCGGGCGACCCGGATCGGCCTCGACGTGCTCGAACGCGGCGGCAACGCGGTCGATGCCGCGGTGGCGGTCGGCTTCGCGCTGGCGGTCAGCCTGCCCAAGGCGGGCAATATCGGGGGCGGCGGCTTCATGCTGGTGCATCTGGCCGGGCGCAACGAGACGGTGGCGGTCGACTACCGCGAGACCGCGCCGGCGGCGACGAGGTCCGACGTTTTCCTCGGGCCCGAAGGGCAGGCGGAACCCCGCAAGTCCCGCGACAGCGGGCTCGGCGTCGGCGTCCCCGGTACTGTCGCCGGGCTCGCACTGGCGCTCGGCCGCTACGGTTCGGGCAAGTTCACCCTCTCCGAGCTGATTGCGCCGGCAGTGCGGCTGGCGCGCGAGGGGGTTCCGGTCAAGGACGACCTGTTCGATTCGCTCCTGCTGGCGCAGCCGCGGCTGGCACAATGGCCCTCGACGGTCCCCATATTTCTCAAGCCCGACGGGACGCCCCCGGCCCTGGGCGACACCCTGGTGCAGTCCGACCTCGCCGGCACGCTGGAGGCGATCGGCCGCGATGGCCCGCGCGCCTTCTATATCGGCCCGATCGCCGACAAGATCGTCGCCGCAGTGCGCGGCGCCGGCGGCGTGATGGTCCGGAGCGACCTCGAGACTTACGGCGCGGTCATCCGCAAACCCGTACATGGGACCTATCGCGGCTATGACGTCGTCTCGATGCCGCCGCCGTCGTCAGGCGGCATTGCCCTGGTCGAGATGCTCAACATCCTGGAAGGCTATCCCTCCCACCAGGTCGGCGACGGCTCGCCGGCCGCCCTGCACCTGCAGATCGAAGCGATGAAGCTCGCCTATGCCGACCGCGCCGCCTATCTCGGCGACAGCGACCGCGTCGACGTCCCACAGGATTGGCTGATCTCGAAAGACCACGCCGCGGAGCTACGGGCGATGATCGATCCCAAGCACGCGCGCCCGGCGCGCGAGGTGAGGCCGGACATCGCTGTACCCGGCAGCGGCAACACCACGCATTTCTCCGTGATCGACGCCGTCGGCAACGCCGTCGCCAACACCTACACGCTCAATTTCAATTACGGGCTCGGCCTCGTCGCCGACGGCACCGGCATCATGCTCAACAACGAGCTCGACGATTTCGCCGCCAAGCCGGGGGTGGCGAACGCATTCGGCCTGGTCGGCGGCGCCGCCAATGCGCCCGGGCCGGACAAGCGGCCGCTGTCGTCCATGACGCCCACCATCGTGCTGAAAGACGGCAAGCCCGTGCTGGTCACCGGTGCGCCCGGCGGCAGCCGCATCATCACCACGGTGCTGCAGGTGATCCTGAACGCCATCGACGGCGACAAGGCGATCGGCGATGCCGTCGCAGCACCGCGGCTGCATCACCAGTGGTGGCCCGATGAGGTCGTGGTGGAGCCAAATTTTCCGGCGGACAAAATCCGGGCGCTGATGGCGCTCGGTCACGTCGTCAGTACCGGGCCGCTGTTCGGCTCCGCGCATTCGATCGAGGTTACGCCGCAGGGCCTCATGGGCGCCGCGGACCTGCGGGCGCGGGGGGCCACGGCGGCCGGGTATTGAATGCCCGCCGGACGAACGTCGGTTAAGATACCACGCGGCGCTGCTCGAACATGCGGGCGAGGCGCCGGCGCGCGTCGCTGTTGCGGCTGCGCCGCACGCCGATGTTGATCGACATGCCGCGGTCATAGGCCGGCACGAACAGCCGGGCGACATGCTGCCCGCCGCCGATCGGCCGTGACGATTTTTCCAAGCCCTTGCCCAGCAGTCCACCGGTGAAACGCGACATGTCACACACCCAACGCAAGAGGCCGCCTGAGCAAACTGGAGCGGGCGAAGGGATTCGAACCCTCGACCCCAACCTTGGCAAGGTTGTGCTCTACCCCTGAGCTACACCCGCATCCGGGCCGGCGGTTTTGCCACCGGCCGCATTCCTATGCCAAATAGGGGCGCCCTTTGCAACCGCTTCCGTCCGTGGTGGTTTCTCACTCGCAGAACGGCCCGCGCCGAGGCTGCGTCCGGACCCGAAGAGCTGCCCCAACCTGCCGCGCCCGAATGCCCGCCACTCCCGCCGAACTGTTCGCCCTGCTGGATCGCCTCGGCATCGCCCACGCGACCATTACGCATCCCGCGTTGTTCACGGTCGAGCAATCCCGGACGCTGCGCGGGCAGATCCCGGGCGGTCATACCAAGAACCTGTTCCTGCGCGACAAACGCGGGGAATTCTTTCTCGTGGTGGCGCTGGAGGACGCGGTGATCGCGTTGAAGAGCCTGCACCGCCGCCTCGGCGCCTCCGGGAGGTTTTCGTTCGCCTCGCCGGAGGCCATGCGGGAGCATCTCGGTGTGGAGCCCGGATCGGTCACGCCGTTCGCGGCCATCAACGATACCGCCGGCCGGGTCAGGGTGGTGCTGGACCACGCCATGCTGACCCATGAGGCTCTCAATTTTCATCCCCTGGTGAACACCATGACCACCTCGATCCCACGGGCGGGATTGCTGAAATTCCTGGCCGCGACGGGCCATGAACCGCGGGTGGAAAACGTCTCCGGGGCGGCGGCGGGAGCGGGCTGAGGCTTGATTGCAATCGGTCCGATCCACACCATGTAACCGGGAAACATTCAGCCGGAAACGCCCCGCCGCCAGCCTTCCCCGGTACCCGGCGGGCGCCGGATCGAGGCGACCGAGGGGATTTCGTTTCAAATGTGATGTATCTGGAGCAAGGTCCGATCATGGAACCGAACCTGTTGTGGGGCAAGGAAACGCCGATGTCGACGAATGGCGGAGTGGTGGCGCAAGCCGCCGACAATCTCATCAAAGAGGCCACGACACAGTCCTTCGTGAAGGACGTGATCGAGGAGTCACGCCGCCAGCCGGTGCTCGTCGATTTCTGGGCGCCGTGGTGCGGGCCCTGCAAGCAGCTCACGCCGATCCTGGAAAAGGCGGTGCGGGCGGTCAAGGGCAAGATCAAGCTCGTCAAGATGAACATCGACGACCACCCCGCCATCCCCGGCCAGATGGGCATTCAGTCGATCCCGGCAGTGATCGCCTTCGTCAACGGCAAGCCGGCGGACGGCTTCCTCGGCGCCCTGCCGGAAGGCCAGGTAATCGCCTTTCTCGAACGCCTGACCAAGCAGGAGATCGGCGGCGAGGACAAGGAGCTTCTCAAGGAGGCCGATGCCGCGCTCGCGGCCGGCAACCCGGCCGGCGCCGCCGCCATCTATGCCGAAATCCTGGCCGAGACTCCCGACCATGTTCCGGCGCTGGCGGGCCTCGCGCGTTCCTATCTGGAGACCGGGGAAATCGAGCAGGCCAAGCTCACCCTCGCCCAGGTGCCCGAGGCCAAGCGCAACGAGGCTCCGGTGGCCGCCGCCCGCGCCGCGATGGAGGTGGCCGAGCAGGCCGCCGCGCTCGGCCCGGTCGCCGAGCTTGAGAACAAGGTCGCGGCCAATCCGCTCGACCATCAGGCGCGGTTCGATCTGGCGGTGGCGCTCAACGGGCACAACCGGCGCCAGGAAGCCCTCGACCACCTGATGGAGATCGTGCGCCGCGACCGCAAATGGAACGATGACGGCGCCCGCAAGCAACTGGTTCAGTTCTTCGAGGCGTGGGGCCCGACCGACGAGTTCACCGTGGCCGGACGCCGGAGCCTGTCCTCGATCCTGTTCGCGTGATGTGCGTTGCGGCCTGGCCCCGGGCAAGGCACGTGGCAGAGAACATGGAGTGCGGCGATGCCGATGAATGCGGTCTATCGCGGTCCCGCCGATCTTCCGGAAATCATTCCCGTGTTCCCCTTGCCGGGGGCGCTGCTGCTGCCGCGCGGACAGATGCCGCTCAACATTTTCGAACCGCGCTATCTCGCGCTGGTCGATGATTCCCTGCGTGACGGTCACCGGCTGATCGGGATGATCCAGCCCGATCCCGCCCATCCCGGCACCGAGGAACGGCCCGGCCTCTACAAGATCGGATGTGCCGGCCGGATCACGCAGCTCGCCGAGACCGGGGACAGCCGCTATCTCCTGCAGCTCACCGGCGTCGCCCGCTTCTGCCTGGTCGAGGAGCTCAAGGTGGCGACCGCCTACCGGCAGTGCCGCGTCGACTTTATTCCATTCGCCGACGATTTCATTGCGCGCAAGGGCGAAGATGCGGTCGATCGCAAGGCCGTGCTCCATGCATTGAGTGATTTTCTCAAGGCGAACGACCTCAAGGCCGACTGGGCCGGCATCGAAACCGCCTCCAATGAAGCGCTGGTCAATGCGCTCGCCATGATGTCGCCCTACGATCCCGCGGAGAAGCAGGCGATGCTCGAAGCGCCGGACCTCAAGACCCGTGCGGAAATCCTGGTGGCCGTCACCGAGATCGCCCTTGCCCGGGCGAATACCGAGGGCGATCCGCCGCTGCAATGATGACGGGCGTCGAGAACATGGGCGGTGTGCGGGCTTGAATACCGGCGCGGAAGTCGGGATAACGGGCGGTCACACACCGAAATGGAAGATGCCATGACACCTGCGCCGTCCGACCGTCCGGCCACCGCCGTCGATCCCAAGCTGTTGGAAATCCTGGTCTGCCCGCTGACCAAGGGCCCGCTTGAATACGATGCGGACAAGCAGGAGTTGATTTCCCGCTCCGCCAAGCTCGCCTATCCGATCCGTGACGGGATACCGATCATGCTGCCGGAAGAAGCGCGCCGTCTCGACTGACGGCGTTCCGGCGACCCTTTTCTTCCCGTTGCATCAGCGAGCGGGATGGGTCAACCACGCGCGCACATCAGGGCGCAAAGACGATATCAGAGGAATCAGCATGCTCAAGATCTGGGGAAGAAACACGTCGTCGAACGTGCAAAAGGCGATGTTCGCCGTCGGCGAACTCGGTCTCGCCCATGAGCGCATCGACATCGGCGGCGCGTTCGGCAAGAACAAGGACCCGGCCTATCTCGCCATGAATCCCAACGGCCTCGTTCCCACCCTGGAGGAAGAGGACGGATTTCTGCTGTGGGAATCCAATTCGATCATCCGCTATCTCGCGGCCAAATTCGGCGCCGGCACGCTCGAGCCCTCCGATCTGCGCACCCGCGCGCTGGCGAGCAAGTGGATGGACTGGCAGCTCTCGGTGCTCGGCCCGGCCATCACGCCGGTGTTCTGGGGCATGATCCGTACCCCGCCGGGGAAGCGCGATCACGGGGCGATCGATGAAGGCAAGGTCAAGAGCATCGCGGCGGTGAGAATCCTCGACGAGCAGTTCTCCAAGACCCCATACGCCGCCGGCGACGCCTTCTCAATGGGTGACATCCCGATCGCGATCATGTGCTACCGCTATCGCGAATTGGTGCCGGAGCGGCCGGCTTTCGAGAATTTCGAGCGTTGGTATGCGGCGATCGCCGCGAGAAAGGCGTTCCGCGACCACGTCTCCAGCGTTCCGCTGACGTAGAACGCTGTGGTCATTCCGGGCGCGCCGCGCTCGGCTTCCGCGCACGGCGGCGGAATGCCAGCCTCGAAGCAGGTTCTTCGGCGTGGCAGTCACGACGATTAGCCGCATCGGCGTGCACCAACGCCCATCTCGGCTTCATTTCGCAACTTGCTTGAAATACCGCAAGTCCGGAGGCGGCTGGTCCTTTTTGGCGGGCATCAGGAAGCCGTCGGCGCGGAGGACATACATTTCCTTGCCGATCGCGACCAACCCCGTTCCCTCGACACAAGCGCTCTCCCGAAAGTTGGGACGCGGATTTGAATCGTGCACATATCTCTTGTCCACGATCCAAGGCCGCGTCAGGGCATGGTCGATCACCGTGATTTCGTCGTGAATGACTTTCGGGTCGGTCTTGTCGCGGTAGATTCGCTCCTTGAAGACGGACTGATTGTCGAAGTGGAGCGGCAGGCCGCTGGCGTCGTACACGCGCGGCCCCTTGAAACCGCGGGTTTCGGCTTCCAGCACGTCATACTCGCCGTCGCCATCCTCGTCGATCCACCTTCCGATCGAATAGCCCGCATAGCTGGGGTCGATCTCCTTGGGCCAGTCGCGGCCGTCGGTGTAGATGCGACGAGCCTGGGTGCCGATCAAAATATAAGTGGTGTCCGGTGTGACGACGAATTCCAGCGGTCCGAATGTGAGCATATGCGGCATGCCGGTGGGCATGCAGCGGGCGCGGTCGAAATTGTTGCCCTGGCCGCCCCTGGCCTGGTCGGCAATACTCTCCTCCAGAATCTTTTGATACTCGGGAGTGAGCGGGGCCTGCTGTCCGAGCGCCCACGGCTTGGTCTGATCGAACGACGGCTGGCCCCCTGCCGTGCGCAGACCCGACGGGGAGACCACGGAGACCGGGGGGACATACCGCTCCCACGAGCCCTTCCATTCGGGGTATTTCGTACGGTCGGCCGCCTTGACGCCGCCACAGAACATCATCAAAGCGCCGGCCATTCCAATTGCGCAGATCAATTTTCGATGAAGCATGGTGTACCTCCCCTTGAATCGTTTTTGCCCTTGAATCGTTTTTGCCCTTGGGTCGTTTTTTGCCCTTGGGTCGATTTTCGCGGATCGTCAGTCGAGCGGCAGCGGCTGTGAAAGGTGAATGCGGGCACCGCCGACTGGTGATTTCAAACGGTCGCCCGCCGTGGGCATTGTGGCTGCCTTCAATTCACAGGACATCGGCACGTCCTGCCGGCAGTTCTTTCACCGAACTTACACCGATTGCGTGTGTGGGTGGAAGGGGCGCGGCGGCGGCTTCTAGCCCGTTGCTGCAAAGGACGTGTGCCGCGACAGCCGAAAACGGCGGGAGAAAAAGAAAGCCCGGCTGCCCTTACGCCAGATCCATCACTCCCGCTTCGCCCACCTCGGTGGCGAAGGCGAGCGTGGTGCCGGTCGGGTCCCAGGCCAAAGCCGAGATCGGTTCGCCGGCCGGACGCCGCGCCAGGATCTCGGCGCCGTCGGCGGTGCGGACCAGCAGCACGGTGCCGTCCTCGTAGCCGACCGCGATGACATCGTTGCGGGGATGGCAGGCGACCGTGCAGACCAATTCCGCCAACGGTGCCAACATTTGCGGCTGGGTGCCCATAGGACCGTCCTTGCCCTGGAACGGCCAAACGATGAGCTCCTTGGACCCGGACGTCGCGAGCGCCTTGCCGTTGGCGCTCCACGACATCGAGCGCACCTTGGTGGCATAGCCGGACATCCGCAGTTGCTTGCCGTCGACCATGCGCCAGCCATGCAGGGTCGGCTCCTGCATGGCCGTCACCAGGAAGCGGCCGTCCGGGGAAAAGCCGACGGCCACGTGGGAGCCCTTCCACTCCAGCCGTTCCGGCGCGGCCTGGGTGGCGTTGGGAAACCACAGCGTGACGCCGTTGTAATGGGCGATGGCGAGCCGCAGGCCCTTGGGCGCAAAGGCAAGCCCGCCGACGGTGGAAGACACTTCGAGGCGCCGCGGCTCGCCCTTGCGGGTATGCACGAAGCCCTCCTTGCCGGCCGACCAGGCGAAGGCGCCGCCGGGTCCGAGCGCGACGTGATCGATCCAGCGCCGCTTGCCATCGGTGGCGACGACTTCGTGGGTGCGGTCGCGCCGCGTTGCGACCACGGTGCCATCGTCGCCGCCGGTGAGGATTTGCTCGCCGTCGCTCGTCGCCGCGAGGATGCCGCCGCCATGGACGGCGATGCGCTCGGGCTTGCCGTCGCGCGGCGCGAACAGGAGCGCTTCCTCGCCCAGCACGAACACCGGAATGTCGCCGAGGAAGTGCACAGCGACGACCGGCGCGCCCGCCGCGATCGGCCGGGCGTGGTCAGCGACGGAGGCGCGGGGTGTCATCGTCTTGAGCCGCCCGGTCCCGCGGTCACGCCGCGCATTCCTCGAAGCCCTTGCGGATCATGGTCTCCGGCAGCTCGCGGCCGATGAATACGAGCCGGCTTTCGCGCTTCTCCGCATCCTTCCATGCACGCTGGTGATCGCCGTCGAGCATCATGTGGACGCCCTGGAACACGAACCGCTCCGGGTCGTCCTTGAAGGCCAGGATGCCCTTCGAGCGCAGGATTTTCGGCCCTTCCTGGGCGACCAGGTTCTGGATCCAGGGAAAGAACTTGTCGGGGTCGATCGCCTTGTCGGTCCTGAGCGAAAGGGACTGCATGTCCTCGTCATGGTAGTGCGCGAGGCCGCCGTGGTCGTGCGCGTGGCCATGCTCATGGTGGTGGTCATGATCATGATGATGGTCATGATCGTCGCCGCGTTCGAGGAATTGCGGCTCGATGTCGAGAATACGGTCGAGGTCGAAGGCATTGCGGTTCAGCACCTCGGCGATCGGGATCGCGCAGCGCTCGGTGCGGTGGAGCTGCGCATAGGGATTGATGCCGCGGATGCGGGCTTCGATCTCGCGCAGATCGGCCTCGCTGACGAGATCGGTCTTGTTGAGCAGGATCACGTCGGCGAAGGCGATCTGGTTCTTGGCCTCCGGCGCGTCGCGCAGACGGTCCTTGAGCCAGCGGGCGTCGGCGACCGTGACCACGGCGTCGAGCTTTGCCTTGCGGCCGACGGCGTCGTCGACGAAGAAGGTCTGGGCGACCGGAGCCGGATCGGCGAGCCCGGTGGTCTCCACGATGATGGCGTCGAACTTGCCCTTGCGCCGCATCAGGCCTTCGATGATCCGGATCAGGTCGCCGCGCACGGTGCAGCACACGCAGCCATTGTTCATCTCGAAGATTTCCTCGTCGGCGCCGACGATGAGGTCGTTGTCGATGCCGATCTCGCCGAACTCGTTGACGATGACGGCGTACTTCTGCCCATGGGGCTCGGACAGGATGCGGTTGAGCAGCGTCGTCTTGCCGGCGCCGAGATAGCCGGTGAGCACGGTGACGGGAATTTTTTCGGGACTCTTGTCGGAAATCGCGTCGTGAGTCGTGTCGGTCATGGGCAAACTCCAGCGGTGGCCCTGATATAGGGATTTTTGCCGCCGGTGCAAAATCATCGTCGATGTACCTGACGCTGGAGCCTCGGTCCCCCAAAAAGACAAGGGGTCATGGCCGGGCTTGTCCCGGCCACCTCGATGGCGGAGCGCGGCCGTCCAAAGTGCGTGCGCGGTAAGGCCGTGCCCTCGTGATCGAGATCACCGGGACGAGCCCGGTGATGACGCGTCGGGAGATGTTTGGGTCACGAGCCCTGGCCCCCTCATGGCGGTGAAACGGAAATCCGGCTAGCTTCACCCCCGCATTTCCCCGGGGGCGTGTGCGTATGAAGGCATCCGAACTGTTCGATCTCAGCGGCCGGGTCGGCCTCGTCACCGGGGCGTCGAGCGGGTTGGGACTGCGCTTTGCCGAGGTGCTGGCGGCCAATGGCGCGGCGGTCGCGCTGGTCGCTCGGCGCAAGGACCGGCTTGCCGCCTTGCAGGCCAAGATCGAGGCGTCCGGCGGCCGTGCCGTGGCGATCGAGGCCGACGTGCTCGACAACGCGGCGATGCGGCGCGCCTTCGATGCCGCAGAGGCCGCGTTCGGCACCGTCACCATCCTCGTCAACAATGCCGGCGTCGCCCATTCGATCCGTGCGGTCGATTTGCCGGGGGAGGAGTGGCGGCGCGTGCTCGCCACCAATCTCGACGCGGTATTTCTTTGGTCGCGGGAGACGGCATAGAAGAGGCCCAGGCAGAATGCGAAGCGCGCAGCGCTTTGGACATTCATCGAGACCTGAAGGAGATGGCCTATCATGCTCAGAAGCAAGCAGCGATTTAGTAAAAGGTGAGGCCTAATTCGTTCAGTGGCAGATGACGTCACAGAGAGGCACCAAGATGCAATCGAGAGCGCCCATCATGCATTTCGACAGGGTTGCCGTCGCTAATTTGGCCGAACTCGTCTCCAAATATGGCGTGGGCGAGTTCGCATCACCCTATCGATCGACCATACCCCTCCTATCCCTGGTCAAAGATCAATGGGCGCTGTTGAGAAAAATACTGACTGAATGCGATGTGCCGGATCAGGCATCGCTCCATTTTGAGTTCACGGTTAATCCGACACGCGGTAGAGGCAGGGCCTCGCACACCGACCTGATGGTACGTTCGGAGCGGCGCGCACTTGCCGTAGAAGCAAAATGGACGGAGCCGCCCTATGATACCGTCGGTGTTTGGATCCAAAGAGGGCACGAAGGGAAGAGACACAATCGTCAGGAAGTGTTGGCAGGCTGGATAGACCAATTGCAAAGGTTTGCATGTCGCAAGCTCGACCCACAAGACTTCACGAATGTGACCTATCAAATGATCCATCGTGCTGCGTCAGCTTGTTACGACGCGAGCGACCCTCAGCTTGCCTACCTGCACTTTATGGATGCACGCGACAGAGAGCGAGATTCAACCGATTATCGGCGACAGCTGCATCGCCTGCACGCATTGTTGGGACACCCGTCGCAGTTCCCATTCCGTCTGATCACGATCTCGCTCACGCCGACCCGCAATTTTCGGACGATTGAGATGCTGCCGAGGGGTGAATTGGCCACAGCCGAGGCCGTTCGCGATGCATTGCTGAACACCACACTCTTTGAATTCGGCGAATATGAAATTGAGAAAATCTGTACAGGCCGCAATGATGGCCACTCGTCGATCGAACGATCGCCGCGGGTTCCATCGCCAGTCAAACAAGATAACAGTATGAAGGCATCCGAACTGTTCGATCTCAGCGGCCGGGTTGGCCTCGTCACCGGGGCATCGAGCGGGCTGGGGCTGCGCTTTGCCGAGGTGCTGGCGGCCAACGGCGCGGCGGTCGCGCTGGTCGCCCGGCGCAAGGAGCGGCTTGCCGCCTTGCAGGCGAAGATCGCGGCCTCCGGCGGCCGTGCCGTGGCGATCGAGGCGGACGTGCTCGACAACGCGGCGATGCGGCGCGCCTTTGACGCCGCAGAGGCCGCGTTCGGCACCGTCACCATCCTCGTCAACAATGCCGGCGTCGCCCATTCGATCCGTGCGGTCGATTTGCCGGGGGAGGAGTGGCGGCGCGTGCTCGCCACCAATCTCGACGCGGTGTTCTTCTGGTCCCAGGAGGGCGCGCGCCGCATGCTGGCGGCCGGCAAGCCCGGCGCCATCATCAATATCGCCTCGGTGCTGGGATTCGGGGTGGGCAAGGGCGTCGTCGCCTATGCGGCGGCCAAGGCGGGAGTGGTGCAGGTCACCAAGGCGCTCGGCCTCGAGCTCGCCTTCAAGGGCATCCGCGTCAACGCCATCGCGCCCGGCTGGTTCGTCACCGAGATCAACCGCGACTATCTCGCCGGCGACGAGGGCAAGAAGCTCACCCGCGATATTCCGGTCGGCCGCTTCGGCCGCGACGGCGACCTCGACGGCGCGCTGCTGCTGCTCGCCTCCGATGCCGGGCGATTCATTGCCGGCGCCACCATCGTGGTCGACGGCGGCCAGATGGTCGCGCTCAGGGGATAAGGTCACCATGGACTTCACGCTGCCGCCCGAGATCGAGGATTTGCGCCTTCGCACCCGTGCCTTCGTCGAGGGGCACGTGCTGCCGCTCGAACGCGACCCGGAGAATTTCTCCGAGCACGAAAACATCCCCGGCGAACGGCTCGAACCGGTGCGGGCGAAGGCGAAGGCCGCGGGGTTGTGGGCGCCGCAGTCGCCCAAGGAGTTCGGCGGCATGGCGCTGCCGATCGTCGCCTGGGCGGCGATGTACGAAGAGGCCGCGCGGTCGGTGTTCGGCCCGCTCGCCTTCAACTGCATGGCGCCCGACGACGGCAACATGAACCTGTTGGCCCGCGCCGGCACTCCGGCCCAGAAGGAGCGCTGGCTGCGCCCGATCGTCGAGGGCAAGGTGCGGTCGTCCTTCGCCATGACCGAGCCCGCGCCCGGCGGCGGCTCTGATCCCGGCATGATCCGCACCCGCGCCGAGCGCAAGAACGGCAAATGGGTCATCCATGGCCGCAAATGGTTCATCACCGGCGCCGACGGCGCGGCGCACTACATCCTGGTCGCGCGCACTTCCGACGATGCGCGCCACGGGCTGACCGCGTTCCTCTACCACCGCGACCAGCCGGGCTGGCGGATCGTACGCCGCATCGGCATCCTCGGCCCCGAGGAGCATGGCGGTCATTGCGAGCTCGAATTCGACGGTCTCGAGGTTGCAGACGAAAACGTGCTCCTCAATGTGGGCGATGGGCTGCGCGTCACCCAGACGAGGCTCGGCCCGGCCCGGCTCACCCATTGCATGCGCTGGCTCGGCCAGGCCAAACGCTGCATGGAGATCGCCCAGGATTACGTGGAAAACCGCGAGGGCTTCGGCATCAAGCTCGCCGACCGCGAGAGCGTGCAGATCAAGCTCGGCCACATCGCCCACCAGATCCAGATCGGCCGCCTGCTCACGATGCATGCGGCGTGGAAGCTCGACCAGGGCGACCGTGCCCGCAAGGAGGTGTCCATGGCCAAGGTCCATGTCGCCGACACCCTGCACAACGCCGCCGATGTAGCGATCCAGCTCAACGGCGCCCGCGGTTTCTCCAAGGATACCATCCTGGAGTGGATCTACCGCTCCGCCCGCTCGGCGCGACTGGTCGACGGCGCCACCGAGGTGCACATGATGGTGCTGGCGCGGTTCATGCGGCAGGAGGGCCGGGATTTCTGGAGCTGGGGCAAGGGTGAGGGCAAGTGATTCGGGCGTGAACAGACGCCCGCCCCGCCTTGCCTCTGCCGACCGGAAATTTCAATATCCACACAGCTGCCGCAATTTCCTTGTGAGTCGTGCAGCCAGAACGAATTTGACCGCAGTGCGTTGAAATGCCAGCCTTCCTCCGGCTTGGGGGACGACTATATCACGGGCGCGCCCGATCCCCGGATGGTCGTGGAGAAAGAGCAATGCCGCTTTCGCCGGTTAGTCTCGACGACAAATACGACCTCGGACAAAGCCGCATTTTCGTCAGCGGTTTCCAAGCGCTGGTGCGCCTCTGCCTGATGCAGAAGGAGCGCGACCGCCGCGCCGGCCTCCACACCGCCGGCTACGTGACGGGCTATCGCGGCTCGCCGCTGGGCAGCCTCGACCTGCAATTCATGCGTGCCGGGGCGCGGCTCTCCGCCAACGACATCCTGTTTCATGCCGGCACCAATGAAGACCTCGCCGCGACCGCGCTCGCGGGAACGCAGACCGCCGAACTGCGTGGCGAAGGCAAGTTCGATGGCGTGTTCGGCATGTGGTACGGCAAGGGCCCGGGCGTGGACCGCTCCGGCGACGCCTTCCGCCATGCCAATTTTGCGGGCACCTCCAAGTACGGCGGCGTGCTCGCCCTGATGGGCGACGACCATACCGCGGAATCCTCGACCACCGCCCACCAGTCCGAATACCACTTCATCGACGTGATGATTCCGATCCTGAACCCCGCCGGGGTGCAGGAAATCATGGACTACGGCCTCTATGGCTGGGCGATGTCGCGCTTCACCGGCGCCTGGACCGCGCTCAAATGCATGCACGAGACCGTGGAGTCGACGGCGGTGGTCGACGGCAGCCTCGACCGGGTGAAGATCATCATCCCCGAGGACTTCGCGATGCCACCGGGCGGGCTCAACATCAGGCTCGGCGATACAATCCTCGGCCAGGAAGCGCGCCTGCACGACTTCAAGCGCGACGCCATGCTCGCCTTCGTGCGGGCGAACAAGCTCAACCGCATGATCTGCTCGGGCGGACGCAATCCCAAGGTCGGCGTCATCACGGTGGGAAAGAGCTATCTCGACGTCCGCCAGGCGCTCGACGAACTCGGCCTCGACGAGGTCAAGTGCAACGACATCGGCCTGCGTCTCTACAAGATCGCCTGTCCGTGGCCGATCAGCCGCCTCGACCTCATGGAGTTCGCGCAAGGCCTCGAACTCATCATCGTGGTCGAGGAAAAGCGCTCGCTGATCGAGGTCCAGGTCCGCGAAGAGCTCTACGGCACCGCCAACCAGCCGGTCTGCATCGGCAAGAAGGACGAGCGCGGCAACTGGCTGTTTCTGGTCAAGGGCGCGCTCGATCCCAACGACGTCGCCATCTGCATCGGCGAGCGCCTGCTCAATTACGGCCGCAACGACGAGATCGCGGCGCGGGTGGCGCGGCTCAGGGAAGCCCAGCGCGTCCTCGCCGAAACCGAGGACATCGCCGTCCGCATTCCCTATTTCTGCTCGGGCTGCCCGCACAACTCTTCGACGGTGGTGCCCGAGGGAAGCCGCGCTTATGCCGGCATCGGTTGCCACTACATGGCCCAGTGGATGGACCGCTCGACCTCGGGCTACACCCAGATGGGCGCCGAGGGCACCAACTGGATCGGCGAGGCGCCGTTCTCCACGCGCGCCCATGTGTTCCAGAACCTCGGCGACGGCACCTACAATCATTCCGGCTCGCTGGCGATCCGTGCGGCCATCCAGTCCGGCGTCAACATCACCTACAAGATCCTGTTCAACGATGCCGTCGCCATGACCGGCGGCCAGCGCAACGACGGCAACTTCACGGTGCCGCAGATCGCCAGCGAGATGGCCGCCGAAGGCGCGGAGCGCGTCGTCGTCGTGACCGACGAGCCGGCGAAATATCCCGCCGGGACCAAATGGCCGGACGGCGTGACGATCCATCACCGCGATGACCTGCAGGAGGTGCAGAAGGGGCTGTCGCAGGTGCCGGGCTGCACCGTCCTGATCTATGACCAGACCTGCGCCGCCGAGAAGCGCCGCCGCCGCAAGCGCGGCCAGTTCCCCGACCCGGACAAGCGCGTCGTCATCAACGAGCTGGTCTGCGAGGGGTGCGGCGACTGCGGCGTGAAGTCGAACTGCGTGTCGGTGCAGCCGTTGGAAACCGAATTCGGCCGCAAGCGCACCATCGATCAATCGAGCTGCAACAAGGATTTCTCCTGCGTGAAGGGCTTCTGCCCCTCCTTCGTCACCGTGGAGGGCGCCAAGCTCAAGCGCGGCCGCGGCGTCGACCTGCCGGCGGACACGGCGACGCTGCCGGCGCCGGTGCTGCCGGCGATCGACAAGACCTTCGGGGTGATCGTCACCGGCATCGGCGGCACCGGCATCGTCACCATCGGCGCCATCCTCGGCATGGCGGCCAATCTCGAAGGCAAGGGCGTCGGCATCATCGACATGGCGGGGCTGGCGCAGAAGGGCGGGGCGGTGGCGAGCCACATCCGTTTCGCCAACCGGCCCGAGGACATTTATGCCATCCGCGTCGCCGCGCGCTCGGCCGACCTCGTGCTCGGCGGCGACATGGTAGTCGCCGGCAGCAAGAAGGTGCTCGCCGCGGTGAAGCCGGGAACCACCGCGATGGTCATCAACCTCGCCGAGATGCTGCCCGGCGAGTTCACGCGCAATCCCGAATTCTCGCTGCCGTCGGAGCGGCTCAAGCGCACGATTGCTTCGCTCGCCGGTCCCGCGCGCACCCATTTCGTCAATGCATCGGCGCTCTCCACGGCGCTGCTCGGCCAGTCGCTGGGCGCCAACATGTTCATGCTGGGCTATGCCTATCAGCTCGGCGCGTTGCCGATCTCCGCCGAAGCGCTGGAGAAGGCGATCGAGATGAACGGCGAGGCGGTCGCCATGAATCATGCGGCATTCCACTGGGGCCGCCGCGCCGCGGTCGATCTCGCCGGCGTCGAGGCGCTGGCGCGGCCTGCCGCCGATGCGGTCGATCCGGCGCGTCGGATATCGCAATCCTTCGACGAGACGGTTTCGCGCCGCATCGAGTTCCTCACCGCCTATCAGAACGCCGCCTATGCCGACCGCTATCGCCGGCGTGTCGCGGCGGCGACGGCCGCCGAGGCCGCGCGAGCGCCTGGCAAGTCCGGCTTTGCCGAAGCGGTCGCGCGCTATCTCTTCAAGCTGATGGCCTACAAGGACGAATACGAAGTGGCGCGGCTCTATTCCGACCCGGCGTTCCTGCGCCAGGTCAGGAACGAGGTCGACGGCGACAACCTCCGCCTGACCTTCCATCTCGCGCCGCCTCTGCTCGCGCGCCGCGACAAGACGACCGGCGAGCCGCGCAAGATGAGCTTCGGACCCTGGATGATGAACATGTTCACCCTGCTGGCGAAGCTCAAATTCCTGCGCGGCAGCGCGCTCGATCCGTTCGGTTACACCGCCGAGCGCCGCACCGAGCGGGCGCTGGTGCGCGACTACGAAACCCTGCTCGACGAGTTGATCGCGCGGCTCTCGACCGACAACCATCATCTCGCCGTCGGCCTCGCCGCCATCCCCGAGAAGATCCGCGGCTTCGGTCCGGTCAAGATGCGGCACCTCGCCGCCGCCAAGGCCGACGAAGCGGCGCTGCTGGATCAGTTCCGTGCCGGCACCGTAGCCTTGCTCAAGGCGGCGGAGTAAGGTTCTCCCAGGTGAAAAAAACGGACGCGGCACGCACTGCGCCGGAACACGGGGAGGATGCAACGATGCGCGCGACGCCCATCGTGGTGGCGCTGGCATTCCTGGCACTGCTCGGCGTTGCCGTCCCGGCACTGGCCGAGGACAGCATCTTCATCCCGCTGTTTACCTATCGCACCGGACCTTTCGCCGTGGCCGGCATCGCGATCGCGAACGGGATGCACGATTACCTCACCCTCCTCAATGAGCGCGACGGCGGCATCGGCGGCGTGAAGCTCGACGTGGAGGAATGCGAGACCGGCTACGACACCAAGAAGGGCGTCGAATGCTATGAAGCGCTCAAGGGGAAGCGGCCGGCCGTCGTCGTTCCGTCCTCCACTGGCATCACCCTGCAGCTCGTTCCCAAGGCCTCGGTCGACAAGATCCCGATCCTTTCGATCGGCTATGGCCTGTCCGCCGCAGCAGTCGGCGACGATTTTCCCTGGGTCTTCAACCCGCCGGCGACGCAGCTGGACGCGCTGTCGATGATCTTCCAATACATCGGGGCGCACGAAGGCGGCCTCGACCGGCTCAAGGGCAAAACCGTCGGATACATTTTCCTCGACGGCAATTATGGCCGCGAGCCGATCCCGTTGCTCCAGCAATACGCGCAGGATTACGGCTTCGAGGTCAAGACGTATCCCGTCGCCGCGCAGCAGGCCCACGACCAGTCGGTGCAATGGCGCGATGTGAGCCGCGACCGGCCCGACTGGATGATCATGTGGGGCTTCGGCGCGATGAATGCGGCCGCCATCAAGGAAGCCGCCGCGACCCATTTCCCGATGGACCGCTTCATCGGCTCCTGGCAGGCCGGCGGCGAGGACGACGTACAGCCCGCCGGCGCGGGCGCCAAGGGCTATCTCGCGCTCAACTTCAATGGGATCGGCGCCGACTATCCGGCGATCCGGGACATCGTCGCGCACGTCGTCGATACCGGCAACAGCGAGGCCGCCCGGGAAAAAGTCGGAGAAAATCTCTACAACCGCGGAGTCTATAACGGCGTCCTGGTCGCCGAGGCGATCCGCAACGCCCAAAGGCTTTCCGGCCGCAAGGCCGTGGGCGGCAAAGAGGTGCGCCGCGGGCTCGAATCCCTCGCGATCTCGAAGGAGCGGTGGCGCCAGCTCGGCCTGCCGGAATTCGCCAGCGCCATCACCGGGATTTCCTGCATCGACCACAATGGCCACCAGGCGGCCTATATCCAGCAATGGGACGGCACCAAATGGACCCGGGTGTCGGATTGGATTTCACCGGTGACGGAGCGGCTGCGGCCGATGCTGCAGGCCGCAGCCCGGGACTACGTGTCGAAGGATCCGGCGTGGCCGAAGCGCACCGAGCCTTGCGACAAGTCGTCGTGAATGCCGGAGCCGTGTGCGCGAGTTCGCCCGATTCAGCCTCTCGGGCCGAGCCTCTGCCGTGGCTCGAACAGGGAAGTGAGGATCGCCGCGCGGTTGGGACGGCCGATCAAGACGACGCCGTCGCCCTCTCCGATCACTGTGGTATCCGGCGGAGCGGTGAACACGTCGCCGTCGCGGCGGTTGATCTGGACGATGAAGAAGGCGCCTTTGGCATGCCGTTCGATGGCGGCTACCGTCATGCGGACCGCATCGCTCTGCGGGGCGGCGGTGACCACTTCGAGCTCGATGCCGAAATTGTGCAGCACCCGCTGGAAGCCGTGGGAGCGCTCGAGGCCCTCGATGAACCGGGCCGATTCATCGTACAGCACCAGTTCGGCAATGCGCTCGGCGCCGATATTGGTCGGCAGGACAACCTTGTCGGCGCCCGCATGCAGCAGCTTGCTCTCTGTGCTCGCCAGTTCGCCGCGGGCGACGATCGACAGGTCGGGATTGAGCGCCCTCGCGCTCAACGTGATGAAAACGTTGAGGGCGTCGTTGGAGATCACGGTTGCCAGCGCATGCGCCCGCGTCACGCCAGCGGCGTGCAAGATTTTCTCGCTGGTCGCGTCACCGTGAATGCAGAGATAACCTTGCAGGCGCGCCTCGGTGGCGCGCGCTTCGTCCGCTTCGAGGACGACGAATCCAGCGCTGCTCGCCCTCAGCGATCGCGACAGCACGACGCCGAGGGCGCCAAAACCGCAGACGATGACATGTCCTTTGAGCTGATCGATTTGCGTTTGCATGCGCTTTAGACCTATCGCCTTGTTGAACTGACTGAGCGCGAAGAACTGCACCAGCGCGCCGGTGAGAAAGATCACGCCGGTGCAGCCCAGCAGGATCAGCCCAAGGGTGATGACGTTCAAGGCCGGAGTGTTGATCGGCCGAACTTCACCGTATCCAACCGTGTAAACGGTGGTGATGACCATGTAGAGGGCGTCTCTGAAGTTCCAGCCGACGGACATGTAGGCGGCGATGCCGATGAGACTGATTGCGATGGTGTAGAGAGCGCCGTAGCGGAGATTGCGGACCGGCGAGTCGAGCAGACCGCTCATCCTCGGATTCGGCACGCGGCGAATCGGGCGCGGCCTGGTGCGCACCGGGCGCGCCGGTGGCGATTCTGCGGGCCGATCGTCGGAACTTTCCTCGGTGGATGCGGGATCGCCGGATTCCGGTTCGGCGAATGCCGAAGGATCGCCGACCACCGGATCAGCGGATACGAGAGGATCGCCGGCCGCCGGCTCGGTGGATGCGGGAGGGTCACCGACCGCCGGCTCGGCCGATGCGAGAGGATCGCCGGAACTTCCTTCGGTGGATGATTTGATGGCCGGTCGGCCGTCCGAACTACCCGTCAGCGGGTCATACTCATTCATCAACGCGCCGGGCCCCCGAGAAGATTACCGCACGCTTGATCGTGGTCTCGCCACGTTGTCCCCACGCCGACCGCTCGTGCGGCGTGGTGACCAAGTCACGGCCCTTCATCTACGCTTCTGCTGCGCCCGGCCCGGCTGCCAGTGCGCCAATCAGGCTACATCAACGCAATTCCACCAGGAAGGGGTGCGATTCCGGAAATGGCGCCATGGCCGACCGCCATGACGGCGGTGTTTGGAGAGCGCTTGCCGCGCGTTAGCGCGCCTATCCTCCGATGCTTGCGACAATCTGACGCAAGTCGAAGATTCGTCCAATGTCGAACAAGGTCCGTCACGCCGGTCGCTCAAAGACCTATTCTCGATGTCGTCTCATCGCCTCGCAGACCCGGGCGGAAGCAGGCTGTGGCACGGGACTTGATTGGCGGTGCGCCGTCCGGACCGGCGAACGGCGCTCTGAAGCTGCAACCAAACATCCTTGGACAGGAGTGAAACGATGGCCACCAAGATGGGCTCCCGTGGGAGGCTGACAGCTCTCATGCTCGGGCTGCTGATCGCTGTATGTGTCAGCATCGCATTCAGCGCCTCGTCGTATGCCCAAGCGCCCGCCGCCGCGCCCACCGAGGCGCCCGCCGCCGCTGCCGCGACCCCGCCCGCCTGCGACGCCAAGACCCTCGAGAACTGCACGTTCAATTCCGGCGACACCGCCTGGATGATGACGTCGGTCGCGCTCGTGCTGATGATGACGGTGCCGGGTCTCGGACTGTTTTACGGCGGCATGGTGCGCAAGAAGAATGTCGGCGATACCGTGATGACCGCCTTTGCGATCACGTGCCTCGTCACCGTGCTGTTTGCGGTCCTCACCTACAGCCTCGCCTTCACCGAAGGCAATGCCTACATCGGCGGTCTCTCGCGGGCCTTCCTGCTGGGGGTCGTCAGCGACAGCAAGAACGGCACCGGCACCGCCAACGCCTTGGCGCCGACAATCCCTGAAACCGTCTACATGTGCTTCCAGATGACCTTCGCGATCATCACGCCGGCGCTGATCGCCGGCGCCTTCGCGGAGCGCATGAAATTTTCCGCCATGATGTTGTTCATCGGCTTGTGGGCGATCCTCGTCTATGCGCCGATCGCCCATTGGGTGTGGGGCCCGGACGGCCTGCTGTCCAACGGCAATGACCACGCGCTGTTCAAGGTGCTCGACTTCGCCGGCGGCACGGTCGTGCATGTCAACGCCGGCACCGCAGGCCTGATGTGCGCGCTTTGCCTGGGCAGGCGCGTAGACCAGGCGCCACCGCATAACATGGTGCTGACCTTCACCGGTGCTTCGCTGTTGTGGGTCGGCTGGTTCGGCTTCAATGCCGGTTCCGCCGTTTCGTCGGGCACGCAGGCCGGCATGGCCATGGCGGTGACCCAGATCGCGACGGCGGTAGCGGCATTGACCTGGATGCTGGTGGAATGGGCGATGCGCGGCAAGCCGACCCTGGTCGGCATTTGCACCGGCGCGGTCGCGGGCCTGGTCGCCATCACGCCGGCGTCGGGCTTCGTCGGCCCGATCGGATCGATGGCCATCGGGGTCGGAGCCGGCATTGCGTGCTATTGGGGCTGCACCGGGCTCAAGCACATCTTCGAGTATGACGACGCCCTCGATGCCTTCGGGGTCCACGCCGTCGGCGGCGCCATCGGGGCGATCCTGACCGGCGTTTTCGCCGTCGAGAAAATCGGCCAGACCGCCGGTTTGATCGAAGGCAATGCCGGGCAGGTCCTCAATCAGGTCGCAGGCGTCGCCATCGTGTTCGTCTACGATGCCGTCGTCTCGCTGATCATCCTCAAGCTGCTCGACTGGACCATCGGGCTGCGCGTTTCCGAAGACGAGGAGATGGAAGGCCTCGATCTCACGCTGCATGGCGAAGCCGTCCAATGACGGTCGGGACGAACGAACCTATGCTACGGCCATCGCCGAGCCGAAACACGACCTGACGGGCTTGCGGTTGCGCATTGCGGTTCGATTCGCGCTAGAATGCCGCGATGAACGAAAGCTCCTTCCCGGGCTCCGCCGTCGCCCATCGGGCTGCCGATCACCCGCAAGTGTCCAGCGGTGCGGTCGGCGTGCTCATCGTCAATCTCGGCACGCCGGACGCCACCGACGCCAAGTCGGTGCGGCGCTATCTGCGCGAGTTTCTCCATGACAAACGGGTGATCGAGGAAGACACGATCACGTGGAAATTCGTCCTCAATGCCATCATCCTGCCGCTGCGTCCCGGACGCAAAGGCCTCGATTACCAGAAGATCTGGAACAACGAGAAAAACGAATCGCCACTGAAGACGATCACGCGGTCGCAGGCGGACAAGCTCACCGCCGCCCTCGCCCCATATGGCGAGCGCGTCGTGGTCGACTGGGCGATGCGTTACGGCAACCCCTCGATGCGCTCCCGCCTGGCAGCGCTGGCGTCGCAGGGATGCGACCGGATTCTGGTGGTGCCGCTTTATCCGCAATACGCCGCTGCGACCAGCGCCACCGTGTGCGACGAAGCCTTTCGCGTCCTGATGAAGATGCGGTGGCAGCCGGCGCTGCGCATCGCGCCGCCGTATTTCGACGATCCGGTCTATATCGAAGCGCTGGCGAGCTCGCTCGATGCGGGCCTCAAGGCACTGCCGTTCTCGCCCGAGGTGATTCTCGCCTCGTTCCACGGCATTCCGAAGGCCTATTTCGACAAGGGCGATCCGTATTATTGCCATTGCGCCAAGACGACGCGATTGCTGCGCGAACGGCTGCGGCTCGACGACGCCAAGCTGGTCATGACCTTCCAGTCGCGGTTCGGCCGCGCCGAATGGCTCAAGCCCTATACCGACGCGACCGTCAAGGCGTTGGCGGCGCGCGGGGTCAAGAACCTCGCCGTCATAACCCCCGGCTTTTCCGCCGACTGCCTGGAAACCCTGGAAGAGATCGCCGGCGAGAACGCAGAATATTTCCACCACGCCGGCGGCGAGAATTTTGCCGCTATCCCATGTCTCAATGACAGCGACCCGGGAATGCGGGTGATCGAAGCGGTGGTGCGCCGGGAATTGCAGGGCTGGATCTGAGTTGGGCGGGATCGTTCGACCACACGGAGCGGCAGGTCATAATTTCACATGCTGGCGGGGCTACATGTTATGGATCGCAGCGGCGTGACCGGCCAGAAATCGGTTGTTTGTCCGTCAAAACGATAGAACTTTATCTGTTCCTGGGAACACTACCGCGTCGGTCGGTTGCGACGGTTCAGCGAGGAAAACCCCATGATGCTCAGCGGCGGCGACGTGTTCGTCCTTCTTATCGTTTTCCTGGCCATCCTGACGGTCTTCCTCGGCGTCAAGACGGTGCCGCAGGGGTATCATTGGACCGTCGAGCGGTTCGGCAAGTACACCAGGATACTCCAGCCCGGCCTCAACCTGGTCATTCCCTTCGTCGACCACATCGGCCGCAAGATGAACGTCATGGAGCAGGTGATCGACGTACCCGAACAGGAGGTCATCACCAAGGACAACGCCACGGTCACCGTGGACGGCCTTGCCTTCTTCCAGGTGTTCGATGCCGCCAAGGCGAGCTACGAGATTTCTTCGCTCGAGCAGGCGATCATCAAGCTGACCATGACCAATATCCGCTCGGTGATGGGCGCCATGGACCTCGATCAGATGCTGTCGCACCGCGACGAGATCAACGAGCGCCTGCTGCGGGTGGTCGACGCGGCGGTGTCGCCGTGGGGCATCAAGGTCAACCGCATCGAGATCAAGGACATCGTGCCGCCGGCCGACCTGATCCAGTCGATGGGCCGGCAGATGAAGGCCGAGCGCGACAAGCGCGCCGAGATCCTGACCGCGGAAGGCCAGCGGCAATCGGCGATCCTCAAGGCGGAGGGCGCCAAGCAGGCGCAAATCCTGGAGGCCGAAGGCCGCCGCGAAGCCGCCTTCCGCGACGCCGAGGCGCGCGAGCGCTCGGCCGCGGCGGAGGCCAAGGCGACCGAGGTGGTGAGCATCGCCATCAGCCATGGCGATGTCGCCGCGCTCAACTATTTCATCGCCGACAAATACATCCGCGCCTTCAGCGAGCTCGCTCGCTCGCCGAACCAGAAGGTGCTGATGATGCCGTACGAGGCCACTGCCGTGCTGAGCTCGCTCGCGGGGATCGCGGAGATCGCCAAGGGCGCCTTCGACACCAGGACCGGCGGCCCGTCTGGGCCGCCGTCGCCGCCGCGGCCGACCGGTCCCGCCGCCGGGCCGCGGCCGGTGAGCTGAGGTCGCGCCATGTTGAGCTTCTTCGCTTCGCTCGGCGTGTGGGACTGGTTCATCGCCGGCGGCGTGTTGCTGGTGATGGAGGTCCTCGCGCCTGGGGTGTTCATGCTGTGGCTCGGGCTCGCCGCGCTCCTGGTCGGCGCCATCTCGCTCGCGGTGGATTGGCCCTGGCAGGCGCAATTCGTCGCCTTCGCGGCGTTTGCCATCGCCGCTATTCCGCTGTGGCGGCGGCTCGCCAGGAATGTGGGGGCGCCGAACGACCAGCCCTTCCTCAACCGCCGCACCGATGCCTTCGTCGGGCGGGTGTTCACCCTGGAAAAGCCCATCGTCGACGGCTGCGGCACCATCGGCATCGACGACACGGTGTGGCGGGTCACCGGCCCCGATACACCCGCCGGCAGCCGGGTCAAGGTGACGCGCGTCGACGGC
>Ga0302325_10003006_pt1 | contig 40244 bp, 39 predicted proteins | sample Palsa_T0_2_FD_201948 | JGI IMG/M metagenome (GOLD analysis project Ga0302325, IMG submission 201948) | Peat permafrost microbial communities from Stordalen Mire near Abisko, Sweden - Palsa_T0_2 | ecosystem: Environmental > Terrestrial > Soil > Palsa > Peat permafrost | place: Sweden: Abisko...
TCCATTGATCGGCCCTCCATAAGCCGACCTCTCATGAATCATGCAAACCCTCTCTTGGGAATCCCAAAAACTCGCCCGCGGTTAAAAATCTGCCAAAGTAGTGCTAGTCCGCAGCGTATGCGACAATACGATGAAAAGGGACTTCTGATTTTTCCTGACAATCAAGATGGTGCGATCCGACTGAAAATGTTCCTGGATGAATCCCTGGGAATTCCGGTCCAAGACCTTTGGATAGACATAGGAAAAATTGAGGCCGCCTCTAGCGAGAATCTTCTCTATGCGACCCAGAAACCCGAGGCGCTGCTTAAGCGCATCATCTCTGCCTCCTCTAACCCCGGCGATCTCGTTGCCGATTTTTTCTGCGGCTCCGGAACCACGCTCGCTGTTGCCGAAAAAATGCGCCGCAAATGGATCGGCTGCGATCTTGGCCGTTTCGCCATTCATACCAGCCGCAAGCGCCTCATTGCCGTTCAACGCGAATTGAGGGCCGCGGCCGAACCCTACCGGTCCTTTGAAATACTCAACCTCGGTAAATACGAGCGGCAATATTTTGCAGGAATCGACCCAACGCTGCCGGAGCCTCAACGCCGCGCGCAATCGGCAAGGCGCGAGGACGACTATCTCACGCTGATCTTATCCGCGTATAAATCGGATCGCGTGCGCCAGACGCCTCCCTTCCACGGCAAGAAAGGCGCAACTCTGATTTGCGTCGGTCCTGTGGATGCGCCGGTCACACGAGCGCTCGTGCACGAAGCCGTCAACGCCGCGGTCGCTCTCAAGGTGACCTCGATCGATTGCCTTGGCTTTGAATTCGAGATGGGCCTTTCGCCACAGGCCGAGGAAGACGCCCGCGCCAAAGGCGTGCGCCTTGCGCTCCGCGGCATTCCCAAGGAAGTGTTCGACAAGCGGGCCGTCGAAAAAGGCCAGGTAATTTTCTACGACCTCGCCTATGTCGAAATCGCGACCAAGGCGAAGGGACTGAACGTGACCGTCAGCCTTGCGGACTTCGGCGTGTCCTACCGGCAGGAAGACTCCGAGGCGCTCGCCGCGTCGATGAAGGGCGGGGGCTCAAAGGTCACCGTCGATCAGGGCCAAGTGGTGAAGATCACTAAGGACAAGGCTGGCGCGGTGACGCGCGAGGTGCTCACCAAAAAATGGACTGACTGGATCGATTATTGGTCGGTCGATTTCGACTACCGCTCGAAACAAGAAGTTCTCATCGTCACCTTACCAGACGCCGCGGGGCGCATGGTCGACCGGCCGCAATGGACCGGCGGCTATGTCTTCGAAAACGAATGGCAAAGCTTTCGCACGCGGCGCGACAGGACGCTGGAGCTGACCAGCGCGCCGCACGCCTATCCGTCCAAAGGCAAATATTACATTGCCGTGAAGGTGATCGATATTTTTGGCAATGACACGACCAAGGTCGTGGAGGTCAAATTATGACCAAGCCGAAAGCGCCCTTCGATCAGGCTATGTTCGAAATCTACAGGCTGGCGAAGTCCGAGGCCGGCTATACAGCCAGCATCTTTCTGCGGATGATCACGGAAAAGGGTGGCCTTGCGACAGCGAAGCAGTTGATCAACACCCCGAAGCCTTCTGACGGCTACACGCATCTCTACGAACGGGGCCGACTCGACCTCACCGTTGAAGCCCTCGTCGTCGAAGGCCAAGAGTGGCATCCGCTATTCACGCCAGAGGAAATTGAAAAGGCTCGGCAGCGACTCGCGCTGTATCACTACAAGGGGGCCTGACCCGTGCCGATGCACCCCGACTTTCCGGCTGATCCTTACGCTATCCTCGACCCGGCGTTGCGCTGGTATCCAGGCGACGCACTGCTTGGCGAAATGGGCCAGGAAAAGCTGCTGGCGCCGCTTGTGCACAATATCCGCACCGCGGTGAAGGAGTGGCGCGAGTCGGGCTATGCGGGAGCCTCACGCACGACGCGCAGCTTACTGCGCTGGTGGTTTCAGCGCGAGCACACGATCGTTCAGAGTGACGGCAAGGCCTTTCGGTTCCGCTGGTATTTCGCCCAGCGCGAGGCGCTGGAAAGCGCCATCTGGCTTTATGAAGTCGCAAAGGCGCGGGATCCCTATGCCCTTATGAAATATGATTCGTCTGGCGCGATCTCGCGGCAGATGTTCATGGAGGATTGGACGCGCTACGTGCTCAAATTGGCGACGGGCGCGGGCAAGACCAAGGTCATGTCGCTGCTGATGGCGTGGAGCTATTTCCACAAGCGCTATGAAGCGGAGAGTACGCTTTCGACCAACTTCCTGCTGATCGCGCCCAATATCATTGTGCTGGACAGGTTGCGGACCGATTTCGACGGCGCGAGGATTTTCTTCGCCGATCCGCTCTTGCCCGACAACGGCCACGACGGCCAGAACTGGCAGGACGATTTTCAGATTAGCGTCCATATTCAGGACGAAATTGGGCACGTGCCAAAAGAGGGCAATCTGTTCCTTACCAACGTTCACCGCGTTTTTGCGGCGGATCGTGCCGCGCCATCCTTCGATGATGAGGACACGACCGACTATTTCCTCGGTCCCAAACCCGTGACGAAGACGACAGATTCGATGATTGATCTCGGCAAGATCGTGCGTGAGGTGGACGATCTTGTCGTGCTGAACGATGAGGCGCATCACCTGCATGAGCGCAACGCGTGGTTTCGGGCGATTGAAGATATTGCCTTCAGGCTGCGCCAGAAGGGGATGGCGCTCTCGGCGCAATTCGATCTTACCGCGACGCCCAGGCACAACAACGGCGCGATTTTCGTACAGACCGTATCGGACTATCCGCTTGTCGAGGCCATCCATCAGGGCGTGGTGAAGACGCCGGTGGTGCCCGACGCCGCCTCCCGTGCGAAGCTTACCCGCCACCAATCGGCCGACTTTACCGAGGAATTCCGGGACTACCTGCACCTTGGCTATCTCGAATGGAAGAAATCCTTCGAGCAATTGTCCCGTGTCGGAAAGAAGCCTGTGCTTTTCGTCATGACCGACGATACGCGCAATTGCGACGCCGTCGCCAAATACCTTTCGGACAAATACGCCGAATTGGCCGGCGCGGTGCTTGTGATCCATACCAAGAACAACGGCGAAATCTCCGAGAGCTCATCGGGCAAGAGCAAGGACGAGCTCGACTACCTGCGGCGGCAAAGCCGCGAAATCGACGACATCGATAACAAACACAAGGCCGTGGTTTCGGTGATGGTATTGCGCGAGGGTTGGGACGTCCAGAACGTCACCGTCATCGTTGGATTACGGGCCTATTCATCGGATGCAAAAATTCTGCCGGAACAGACTTTGGGACGCGGCCTGCGGCGGATGTTTCGCGGACAGGACGTCGACGAAAAGGTCAGCGTTATAGGCACACCGTCATTCATGGATTTTGTCGAGGGCATCCGCAACGAGGGCGTGGAGCTTGAGAGCCGGCCGATGGGCGAACGCACGCCGGGCGTTGGTCCGATGGTCGTTGAAGTCGATCACGACAACCCTGATAAGGACATCGAGGCGCTCGATATCGAACTTCCCATCCTGGCAAGGCGCATTGAGCGCGAATACAAGAATCTCGACCAGCTCGATCCGGCGGCGATGGAGCATCGCAAGCTACCGGTCAAGCAATTCAGCGCCGCGGCTCAACGCGAAATTGTCTTCAAGCATATCGATAACGATGAGATCAGCCATATCACGCAAATGGACGAAGGGTTCACGCCGACTCCGCAGAACGTGATCGGCTTCTTCGCCAATAACATCCGCAGGGATATGCGGCTTGTCGGCGGATTTGATATTCTGTTTGGGAAGCTGAAGACGTTCATGGCCGATCATCTCTTTGATCAGAGCGTCAATCTCGACGACCTCAACATCCTACGCAATCTATCGGAGCCGGAAGTCTCGATCGCGCTTACCCGCGCTTTCAAAAAGGCGATCAACGATTTGACGGTCGTCGATAGAGGGACGACGCGCGTCCAAGATCGGATCAAGCTGTCCGGCGCTCATCCGACCGTGGTCAGCCAGCAAGCCGATATGAAGCCCACGAAAAGCATCTTCAACCGCGTCGTGGGAGACAGCGCGCTTGAGTTGAACTTCGCTCGTTTTCTCGACGGCTGTGGCGATATCATTTCATTCGCCAAGAATGCGCAGAATACCGGCTTCAGCATCGAGTATCGAACAGCGGACGGCTCGATTTCGAATTATACTCCCGATTTCATCGTCAAGCGCGGCGCAGATGAAGTCTGGATCGTCGAAACGAAGGGCCGCGAAGATTTGAACGATCCGCCGAAGATCGCGCGCCTCAAGCTCTGGTGCGCGGACGCGACGGCCTCTGGCGAGGTGTCCTATCGCGCGATGTATGTTCAAGAGGAAGAGTGGGAAGGGCTCGCTCTGAGGAGCTTTGGCGAGGCGATCTCGATTTTCGCTGTTTAGGCGTGATGCCCCCCGCCTGCCATCGCCGTGCTCGCCCTCAAGGCCAAGCCGCCTTCGGCGGTCGCTTCGCAAGAGCTTCGCGAGCCTTGACGGCTCCGCGCGGCGATGGCGTTTGGCCTCCATGTCTTTTTGGTGAGCGAAGCGGCCCAAAGGCCGCTGTCGCACACCAAAAGGACATGCAGGCAAATTGCCGCGCCGACGAGACGCGGTCACACGAAGGAGGCGCATCGCGACTTGACGGCCTCTGGGGGCATGGCCTTCGGCGAAGGGGCGCCGCAAATCGTCATTGCGAGCGGAGCCGGACGAACGCTTCGCGTTCGCCTTGAGAAGCAATCCAGACGAAAGCTCTGGGAGCCCAAGTCTGGATTGCTTGGCTGGCGCTCGCAATGACGGCTGGGATGTCCTGTTCCCGCAAGCCGCGCGGAAATCCGTATAAAGATATGCACATATCTGCAAGGTGATTTCTCGCGAAGAGCCGAAAACCCCTTTTTCACCCCTGCTTTACCCTTCCTTTCTCGCGCCAATCCGGCCTTCCTTCGCTCAGCGAGGGCCCCTTCCGCGCCCTCACCGCGTCGCTCGCGCGCTTTTTCGCGCCGCTTTCTGCTTTTCGCGATGCGTTTGCGCGGCGTGGTTGCGTCAACCCTAAGCTACAGCCTGAGTAGATTCCGACGCTAGCCTTCGCCCCGCCTTTCGTGCCTCAGGTGATTCCCAGCGAAAGCAGGACAAGGTGCTCAGCAATTCGGCCAGATATCGCAGAGCCGCGGCGACGTGTCGCCGGACGGCGAAATCGTCGGTGACGCCAGCCGAATGGCTGGGTTTCGCCGCCGACTGGGATCATATGGCCGAGCGGGCGGAGTGGCTGGCGGCTTGCGAAACGGAATATCGGTCAAGGTTCGGCGAGAGCGCGATGCAGGCGATATTGTTGGATGCGAAGCCGACGATTCATTGAGGTTAGCCAAAATGTTCAGCGTAAAATGGTTTCAGCGCGGCAGGGAAAACGAGCCGGTCGAAGTCGAAAACAGCGTCCTCACCGATTTGGACAGGGTTGTCGCGTTCTGCCAGGAGGCGCTCGTCGGCATGCGGCTGCGGCATATCGCCAGGCCCCCCGACGGCTTTGTCGTGGTCGACGACGACGGCAAGGAATTGCGCCGCTGGTTCGGGTCGTCGGGGCGGACCGCCTAGGGAGTCTCCGCAAGGGGCGGCGCGAGCGGCGTTGGTCTTCGCCGGGCCGCCTCGAAGGGCGATTTGCCGAAACGAATGCTTTCTGAAAATCGACAGGTGTGGTAAGGTGCTTCCTTCGCCACGATCTCGCGCGCCCCTCGGCGTCGAGAAAGGGGAAGCCTGCCGGCCCGGAGAGACGCGTTTCCAAGCTTTTTCGCTCTTAACCCGTTGAAATCGCTTAGCCCGCCCAAGGAAATGCTTGGAAAAAGTTTGGAGAAAATTTGGGCGCGGCTAAATTGTGCTGTGATTTCAATGCGGCGCTCGGCGCCAAAATGTCGGCGCCGCGCTTTTCCAAGGTTTTTCCAAACATTTTCCAAATATTTGTTTGGACGCCCCGGCGCTACCTTGTCGCCGGCTGGGCGGCGCTTGAGGCGTCGGGCAGCGCCTGCGCCCAGGAGGCCGGCGCCGGCTCGCGGGCGCGCAGGCCGATGAGGTGGCAGATCGCAAAGACCAGATCCGCGCGGTTCATCGTGTAGAAATGCAGGTCCTTGACGCCGCGGTCGATGAGGTCGACGACCTGCTCGGCGCAGACGGCGGCCGCCACCAGCCGGCGCGTGACGGGATCGTCGTCGAGCCCCTCGAAGCGCTCGGCGAGCCATTTGGGCATGCTGGCCCCGGCGCGCTTGGCGAAAGCGGCGGTCTGCTTGAAGTTCTGCACCGGGAAGATGCCGGGCACGATCGGGATGGTGAGGCCGGCCGCCGCCGCGACGTCGAGAAACCTGAGATAGACGCTGTTGTCGAAGAAGAACTGGGTGATCGCCCCGTCGGCGCCGGCGTCGACCTTGCGCTTCAGCATTTCGATGTCGTGCAGCAGGTTGGGGCTCTGCGGGTGCTTTTCGGGGTAAGTGGCGACGGACACTTCGAAATCGCCGATCGCCTTGATGCCGGACACGAGGTCCGCCGTCGTCTGGTAGCCGCCGGGGGTCGGCTGATAGGGGGCGTCCATGCCGCCGGCCGGATCGCCGCGCAGCGCCACGATATGGCGCACGCCGGCGGTTCTGTAGGCGCGGATGACCTCGTCGATCTCGCCGCAGGCGGCGCCGACGCAGGTCAGATGCGCGGCGGGCTTGAGGCTCGTCTCCTGCGCCATGCGCGCCACGGTGGCATGCGTGCGCTCGCGCGTCGTGCCGCCCGCGCCATAGGTGACGGAGACGAAATGGGGCTGCAGCGGCTCCAGCCGGCCGACCGCCTCCCACAGGTTCTTCTCCATCTCCGCCGTCTTGGGCGGGAAAAATTCGAAGGAGACGCGCACCGGCGAGCCGGACCGGCTGAGCGGGATGGGAGGATGGACGGACATGTTAAGCGATCTCCGCGGTGCGGCGCGCGGGCGCCTCGGAAGTGAGCAGGCGAGGGTCCCTGGCGAGCCAGATGGCGACCGTCAGCTTGCCCGGTTCGCCGGGCGTCGGCAAGATCTCGTGGATCTGTTGGGCGACGAGGCCCGCCTCGTTGAGGAAAGCCTCGACCTCGGGAACCGCGAAGCCGAGGCGGCGATGGGCGTAGTCCTGGCGCAGGACCTCCTCTTCATGCCCCTCGAAATCGACGACGAGGAGCCGCCCGCCGGGCCGTAGCGCGCGCGCCGCCTCGCGCAGCGCGCGCGCGGGATCGTCGAGGAAATGCAGGACCTGGTGGATGATGATGAGATCATAGGCGTCGCGCTCGGCGGGCAGGGTGTAGATGTCGCCCTGGCGCAATTGCACATGGGCAAGGCCGCTCTGGTCGATGCGCGAGCGCGCCAGCGCCAGCATGGCCGCGCTCTGGTCGACGCCGACCGCCCGTTCGGCCAGGGGGGCGGCGAGTTCCAGCATGCGCCCGGTGCCGGTGCCGAGATCGAGCAGCGCGTGGACCGGCTGGGCGCCGATCATCGCCATGATCGCCGCCTCGACCCGTTCCTCGGGCGCGTGCAGCGCGCGGATATGGTCCCAGTCCTTGGCGCGCTGGGCGAAATAGGCGGCGGCCTGGCGCCGGCGCGCCTCTCTGGTGACGTCGAGCCGCGCGCGGTCGGCGACGAGGATCGGATCAGAGGGATCGAGGCGCGCCACGATGTCGCGCGCCAGGGCGCCGGCCGGCCCTATTTCGGAAAAGGCGTCGGCGAGCCGGTAAAACGCCCAGGCCCCCTCGGGCTGGCGCTCGGCCAGGCCCGCTTCGACCAGCAGCCGGAGATGGCGCGACACGCGCGGCTGCGACTGGCCGAGAATGGCGACGAGTTCGCTGACCGTCAGCTCGGCCTGGGCCAGCAGATGCAACAGCCGCAGGCGCGTGATCTCGCCGGCCGCCTCCAGCCCGGCCAATAAGTTCGCAACCCCGAGCTCCGGCCGCGAATCGAACATCGAGGAACTAGACATGCCCGCCATCTTTAGTGTCCCCGCCAATCTCCGCAAGTCCGGGATCGCGATAACGCAGGGCGAAGACGCGCCGCCGGCGCTTGTCTCAAACCGCCGCCAGGCCCTATAACGCCTCCCTGAGTCGCCCGACGCGTGCGCCTGAGACATTCAAACAGAAAGACTTTTCACCCATGAAGATCCCCATGCTAGCCATCGCCGCGGCGATGTCGGTTCTGCTGACCGGCGGCCTCGCCTTCGCGCAGGCCACGGCGCCCGCTCCGGCCGCGCACAGCGCGGCGTGGACCGAATGCTGGAAGAAGGCCGACGCCAAGGGCCTGCACCTTACGGCGCGCAAGAAATTCCACGCCGACTGCATGAAGACCGCCGCCTCCGAGCCCAAATGACCGGCGCTCGGCGCCGCGCCCGCGCGCCGGGCTGATGTTTTGCCGTCGAAATGGCCGGGCTCGCCCGGCCATTTTTTCACCCCGCCAGCCAAGAGGCGCGGCGCTTGCCCGATCCAGCAAAAGACCCCGACCGGGATGAAATCGTCGAGACTTTCGCCACTTTGCGCGACTTTTTCCGCTACGCCGTCTCCCGCTTCAACGCCGCCGGGCTCGCCTTCGGCCACGGGACGACCAATGCGACCGACGAAGCGGCGTTCCTGCTGCTCGAGGCGCTGCACCTGCCGATCGATACGCTCGATCCCTTCCTCGATGCTCGGCTCGTCCGCGCCGAGCGCCTCCATCTGAAATCGCTCATCGAAGCGCGCATCGCCACGCGCAAGCCGGCCGCCTATCTCGTCAACCGCGCCTATATCCAGGGCGAAGCATTCTATGTCGACGAGCGGGTCATCGTGCCGCGCAGTTTCATCGGCGAATTGCTGCTGGGCGGCCTCGTCGGCGAGGGCGCGCTGATCGAACAGCCGGCCGAAATCGTTAGCGTTCTCGACCTATGCACGGGTGGCGGCTCGCTGGCGATTCTCGCCGCCCGCGTATTCCCCAACGCCCATATCGATGCGGTGGATCTCTCCCACGACGCGCTGGCGGTCGCCCGCCGCAACGTCGCGGCGCATGATCTTGAACGCCGCGTCGCGCTCTACGAAGGCGACCTGTTCGCCCCGCTCGGCGCCAAGCGCTACGACCTGATCCTCACCAATCCGCCCTATGTCGAGACGGCGGCCGTCGCGGCGTTTCCGCCGGAATTCGCCGCCGAGCCGCGCCTCGCCCATGACGGGGGCGCCGACGGCCTCGCCCTGGTGCGCCGCATCCTGCGCGCCGCGCCCGGCCATCTCACCGCCAATGGTGCGCTGATCTGCGAGATCGGGCGCGGCCGGGCGCGGCTCGAGGCGGAATTTCCCGCTTTGCCGCTGATCTGGCTGGATACGCGCGAGAGCGAGGGCGAGGTGTTTTTCGCGCGGGCCGGCGACTTCGCCGCGCCGGCGCGCAAGCGCGGGCGGCGATAGAGTAGCGCGCGCCCTGAGGTGCGCGTTCCCAGCGCATGGCGAGGGCGGCGGCCGGAAAGGGCTCGTATTGTCTAGCCCGGCGCGGACGGGAACAGCCGGTTGTAAATCTTCAGAACGTTCTGCCCGTAGTTCGCTTCGCCCGGGTTATTCTCTTGTGCGACCGTCGCGACAATCTGCGGCTCGGTAGGGGCTGGGCGCTTCTTGAGTTCGGCGTTCACGCGATCGCCGATGACAGGCAGCGCAAGAGCCTCGCCGTTCTGCGACGTCGCTACGCTCTCGATCCGGGCGCCTATCTGATTGGGCATCGCCGACACCGCCTTGCGCTGCCACCCGGCTGTATTTTCCCCCCAATTCGGCGCCGTCCGGATATAGGCCTTCAGGCTCGCGATGCCGAGACCGAGGCGCTGTGCCGCCGGGATGCTGGCCGCGGCTTTGTCGAGGGTTGTCTTTTTCGCCGCAACATCCGCGCGCAGCTTGTCTATCGCGCCTTTCAGGACGAGCGCTTGGAACATGACGCCGACGTCGCCGTCGTCAAGGCAAGCGGCCTTGATCGCCGCCGCATTGCCTTTGATGAAATCGGCTGGATCCTTGCCCGCCGTCGCGGCTCCTTTCACATTGGCGAGCAACGTGACGACGGACTTGCAGCAGGCGCTCGCCGCCGTAATTTCCGCTGTCGTCAGCGCCGGCGACGCCTTGGCGCGCAGAGCCGGATATTTGGCGAAAGCATCGACGGCGTAAGGCATTGTCGCCTGCTCGATGGTGGCCATGCTGGCATGCACGCCGGCAACTGTATCCAGAGCCGATTCTTTCGGGGCGGGATTGTCGCCGCCGCGATTGGTCTCCCAGACGCCCACGCATCTGGCGATCCGCGCCGTCAACTCGCTCGCAGAGGGAATCATCTGCCTGGACAAGACTTTCATTGTCGCAGCCTTGCTTGGCGCGACGGCGCCCGACAAGGACTATTGCGACGTCAAGCTTGATGCGCGGGCGAGGATTTGGCAATGCCAAAATCCATCGCCGGCAATATCGCCAAGGTCGACGGCGGCCTGCTGCTTGGGCGGGGCTTGTCGGCCGATCGTCCTTGCGAGCGGCAGCGAAGCAATCCAGACGAAGGCTATGGGAGCCGAAGTCTGGATTGCTTCGCCGCTGCGCTCCCTCGCAATGACGGGCGAGCCAAGAGCCATCGTCACGCAACCATTGTTCGCCTGTCGGCGGCGTTTCGGGCTTGCGGAGAAACCCAGAGAGTCGCATTTTCGGTTCCTGCAACCGCGCACGGAAGGGGAGCCAATTGTCTCGAGATCGGGAGCTTGCCCGCGCATCGACCGGGATTGCCGATTGGCTAGACTTGGCCAAGGCGCCGGGATTGGCCGGCGTCTTGCTGCTGACGCTTGCCCTCGCGTCGTCGATGGCCCAAGCCGCTGGCCGCAAGGCGACGATCGCGCGCAACACTTTCGCCTGCACGGAATGGGCGGGCTGGCACGAATACACCTTGGCCTCGCTGACCCCGCAGGGCGTGCGCCCGGGCCCCCATTGTCCGATCCGCATCGGCGCCGGCGCCAAAGTCGAGGTCGTTGAGGAAGCCGACGAAAGCGGCGCGGCCCAGGTCAAATATCGGGGCAAGATCTGGACTGTCGATGCGTGGGTTGTGCAATGACCGCCGCGCCCTTCGGGTGAGGAAAGCCGCCGCGGCGACAAACGCCAGCGCGCTCGACAGAGCGTCGCGAAACATGGAGGTTCCCGCGGCGGCCAGGCGGCGCGTTGAACGCGCCGCCCGACGTCATCGGCCGAGTTACGCCGCCTCGTAGCCGAGGATTCCCTTGATCTCCAGGAAATCCTCCAAGCCATATTCGGCATATTCGCGCCCGTTGCCGGACTGCTTATAGCCGCCGAACGGCATGCCGGCGTCCCAGGCGGGATAGTTGATATGCACGGCGCCACTGCGCATGCGGGCGGCGACTTCGCGCGCCTTCTGGATGTCCTTGGTCTGGATGTAGGAGGCTAGGCCATAGACGGTGTCGTTGGCCTGTTGGACCGCCTGTTCGACGCTGTCATAGGGCAGGATCGACAGCACCGGCCCGAAAATCTCCTCGCGGGCGATGCGCATCTGCGGCGTCACGTCGGCGAAGACGGTCGGGCGCACATAATAGCCGCGGTTGAGATCGGCCGGCCGGCCCGGGCCGCCGGTCACCAAGGTCGCGCCCTCGGCGATGCCGCTTTCGATGAGGTTCTGGATCCTGTCGTATTGGACCTGGCTGACGACCGGGCCCAGCATCGTGCCCGAAGCGTCGGCGGGGCCGACGACGAATTTTTCGGCCGCCGTCTTGGCGTAGGCCGCCGCCTCGTCGTGGCGCTCGCGCGGCACGAACATGCGCGTCGGCGCATTGCAGGACTGGCCGCTATTGCCAAAACAGCCCGCCACGCCCTTCGTCACGGCATGGGAGAAGTCGACGTCCGGGAACAGGATGTTGGCGGACTTGCCGCCCAGTTCCTGATGCACCCGCTTGACGGTGTCGGCGGCCGCCTTGGCCACCAGAATGCCGGCGCGGGTCGAGCCGGTGAACGACATCATGTCAACGTCGGGATGGCTGGCGAGCGCCTGGCCGACCGTCGGACCGTCGCCGTTGACGAGATTGAACACGCCTTTGGGCACGCCCGCCTCGTCGAGGATTTCGGCGAAGATGATGGCGTCGAGCGGGGCGATCTCGCTGGGTTTGAGCACCATCGTGCAGCCGGCGGCCAGCGCCGGGCCGACCTTGCAGGTGATCTGGTTCAGCGGCCAGTTCCACGGCGTGATGAGGCCGACGACGCCGATCGGCTCCTTGACGACAACCGAGGTGCCCTTGACGTGCTGGAACTGAAAAGCCTTTAGCACCTCGATCATCTTTTCAAGATGGGAAAGGCCGACGCCAACCTGGTTGCTCAGCGCGAACGGCCGCGGCGCGCCCATCTCCCTGGACACGGCGAGCGCCAGATCCTTGGCCCGCTTCTTGTAGACTTCGACGATGCGGCTGAGCAGCTCCAGCCGCTCGGCCGGGCTGGTGAAGCCGAAGGTCGCAAAAGCCCGCTTTGCCGCCGCCACCGCCCTGTCGACATCCGCCTTGGAGCCGAGCGAAATCTGCGCGAAAGCGTCCTCGTTGGAAGGGTCGATCACATCGAAGACATGGGGAACGACCGGGTCCACCCAGGCGCCGTCGATATAGAACTGCAATTCGTGGGACATGGACTTCTCCTGTAAGGCGATATTGGATAACGCCGGCGGCGATTGATTTCAACCCATGGCCGCCTCGCGCGGACCGGGACAAATCCAGGCGCGCTCGCTCCAGGCCGGGAATCGAGCGGCGCCGGCGTCGCTATGCCCCAGAAAGCATAACGATGACGCGATGCCGTCCGCGGCGCGTTGAAACCCTCGTTCGATAAGGACCGGCCGAAACAAGGCGCTGGCGGACCGCCGCCGCTTTCCGGCGGCGCGCCGCGGCATGGCGCCGGGTTGCGCGGCGTTCACTCCTCGGGCACCCCCGCCTTGCGCAGCCCCTCGATCGTCCGGTCCCAGCCTTCGAGAACGCGAGGATCGCTGAACCCGGCAAAGAACGTCTTGAACGTCGCGATCGTCCTCACTCGCGCGAGAGGCAGCGCAAGGAAACGCTGGAGCGCCTCATGGGCCTCCTGCCCCGTAAGCCCCGCCGCAGTCTCACAAGACATGAGGCGTCACAAAAAGGCGTGATCTTCGCTCATGACGGGCGCCGGATGCCGCCGTTGTAACGGCACGAGTGCAATATCCCCTTTCTGGCGCTGTCCGCGCGCGAGCCCTCGTTTGTCGGCTAACTCGGGCGGTCTCTATCGTTGATGCCGCAAGCGGGAAATCGTATGGCCACGCCATTCAAATTCATGGATCGTAAGGAGGAGCCGCATGCCCAGCTGGAACACGCTTGCCAACGTTCCCTCGTTCACGCCGGACACAATGCTGCTCATGACCGACGCGAGCGTGCTGATTCACGACAGCTACGGAAAGGACTGGTACCGGCTAACGCCTGACGGCGCCGGCAAGTATGACACCCCGGGCGTCGTCTGGTCGGGACCCTTCGCCATGAACGATTCCAGGCAGTTCTTCGCTTCGGGAGTTCTCGCGGATGGGCGCGTATATGGGGTTGGCGGCGAGTATTTCGACGGCTCGCCCACGCCAAACGATTCCGCGCTCGGGGAAATTTTCGATCCGCGGGCCAACAATTGGTCGTCCCTCGACAAACCCGATTCCTTCGGCTGGGTGAAGGGCGACGCGATCTCCTGCATCCTTCAGGACGGCCGCGTGATTTTCGGCGCGCTGGAGACGAATCAGTCGGCGATCTGGGATCCAGCCGCCAATACATGGACGGAGGCCGGCACGGCTTTTGGCGCCCGGCCTCCCACCAAGGTCGGCAAGAGCGATGAAGAGACCTGGGCGCTCCTTCCCGACGGCGCGGTTCTCACCGTCGCCATCGCCGCGCCGCCATTCGCCCAAAAATATGTTCCCGCGAGCGACACCTGGATCGCCACCAGTCCGCCGCCTGTCGGGCTCGCGCTGCTCAGTCTGCCCGACACGACCGTGCACCCGCCCGTTTCGATCGAAATTGAAGAAATAGGCCCCGCCATCCTGCTCCCCGACGGGCGTCTGTTCTTCATCGGCGCCACCGGCCATACCGCGCTATACACGTGCCCGGCGATCGCCTCACAGCCCGGCGCCTGGACCGCCGCGCGCGATCTGCCGCACGATGCGAGCGGCAAGAACTTCAATAGCCCGAACGGCAATATCCAGACGGCCATCGACGCCCCCGCCGTTCTGCTGCCCTGCGGCAAGGTTTTGCTGATCGGCGGCCCAACGGTTCGCGAGGTCAACGGCGGTCAGACCCAGTTCTGGTCCAACCCCTCGAGCGCGTGCCTTTATGACCCGGCAAGCAACAGCTTGACCGAGCTAGAGCCGCAGCGGCAACCGCCATCGAACGGCGTCGATGGCTGGCAATCCCGGTTGCTGCTGCTGCCGACCGGCGAGGTGCTGATGACGACGCAGCAGAGCCAGACGATCGTCATTCTCGTCGACGCGACGATCATCGGGACGCCCAAGCCGGCATGGAAGCCGGTCATCACGGATTTCCCGCCCGTGATGGCGGTCGGGAGCCAATACAAAATCTCCGGACGACAGATCAACGGCCTGTCCCAGGCCAATTCCTACGGCGACGATGCGCAAATGGCGACGAATTATCCGATCGCCAAATTCGTCCACGCCGGCGCTGGGGTCAGTTACTTCCGCACTTTCGATTTCTCCACTCTTGGCGTGGCCACCGGCGCCGCCGTTCACAGCGCGATGGTTGAGATTCCCGCTTTGGCGGCCCCGGGAAGCTATACGCTGCAAATCGTCGCCAACGGCATCGAGTCCGATCCGGTTTCCGTTGAGATCGCGCCGGCCGCTCCAGCGATCGCCGTCAACCTTCAGGACGATCAGGGCGCCGGCGTTCAGCGGGGATGACGATCCGCGGGCGCCCGCCCTCCCTCAGGTGAAAAAATACCGCGTCGCGTGAAAGAAGATCGGCGCGGCGAAGCTCACCGAATCCATCCGGTCCATCACGCCGCCGTGCCCCTTGATCATCGCGCCCCAGTCCTTGGCGCCAAGGCTGCGCTTGACCGCCGAGAGGACAAGGCCGCCCATGAAGCCCATCAGCACGATGATGAGCGCCATGCCGGCCGATTGCAGCGGCGTGAACGGGGTGATCCACCACATAGCGGCGCCGATCAGCGTGGCGCTCAAGCCGCCGCCGACAAAGCCCTCGACAGTCTTCGACGGGCTGACGACCGGGGCGATCTTCGTCTTGCCGAACAATTTGCCGAAGACGTATTGCAGCACGTCGCTCATCTGCACGACGAGGATGAGATAGAACATCAGCAGCGGATTCTGTCCGGCATAGCCGGGGATGTCGAGCAGCAGCAAGGCGGGGAGATAGCTGATGCAATAGATCGCGATCATCACGCCCCATTGGATTTTCGCGCTGCGCTCGAGGAAATTCTCGGTGTCGTGCGCGAGCGCCGAAAGCGAGGGCAGCAGCAGGAAGCCGTAAACGGGGATGAAGATCGAAAACAATCCGTACCAGCTCGTCGCGATGAGGACATATTGAACGGGGATGATGACGAAAAAGGCCAGAGACATCGCGCGATGGTCGCCGGCTTTGGTCGGGGCCAGCGTGAGGAATTCGCGAAGCGCGAAAAACGAGATCAGCGCGAACATCGCAATGGTGGCGTTGCGGCCGAGCAGGAACGCCGCCGCGAAGATCGCCACCATCGACCACCAGGCGCGCACGCGCGCGTTGAGATTGTCGACGACGGCCGCCGCGCTGGCGTCTTTCACGCGCGAGCGAAGAATTCGCCCGATCAGCGAGGCGACGACCAGCAGCAGCGCGACGCCGCCGATGAGCCAGGCGAGCTTTTGGGTTGGGTTCATTGGGCCAGACCTATGACGACGTTGCGCGCGCGCTCGAGAAAGGCGGATTTGTCTTCCCCGGCGATGCGCGGCAGCGGCGCGCCGAAGCGCACCGTGCAGATGAGCGGGACGGGAAAGAAGGTTCCCTTGGGCAGGCTGCGATGCAGGTTGTCGAGATAGACGGGGATGAGCTCCACATCCGGAAAATGCTCGGCCAGATGATAGAGGCCGGATTTGAACGGGCCGGGCAGACGCTGCGCCTGGCGCGTCCCTTCGGGAAAGATGATGAGCGATTGGCCATGCTCCAGCGCGCCATAGAGCGGCGCCAGGGGGTCGGCGTCCGGGTCGGCTCGCTTGCGGTCGATGAGGACGGCGTTGAGGCCGTTTACCGCGATATAGCGCTTGAGCGCGCTCGAGCCCCAATAATCCGCCGCCGCGACGGGCCGGGTCTTGGCGCGCAGATCGGGCGGCAGCGCCGACCACAGCGCGATCGTGTCGATATGGCTCGTATGGTTGGCGAAATAGATGCGCTGCGCCGGTCCGGGATCGGAGCCGAGCCAGCGCGGCGTTGCGCCAAGAAGCGCGCGGACCGAACCGATCAGGAGATAGGACAGCCACATGTCATTTCCGCTGGAGTTGGGCAGCGATAGCGAGAGTGCGCGTGAGGCAGGTGACGGCCGAGCCGACCGCTATGACGACGGCCGCCGCACGCAAAGCATAGTCGCTTCCGCTGACGAGATTTTCGGCGGCGCCGGCGAGGCAGGCCAGCGTCAGCACGGCCATGCGGTGCTGCTTGGCCATCGGTCCGCGAAAATCTTGGGGCAGGCCGAGCGAGCCGCCGAACACGCGGATATAGGCGGTCAGCGCCGCCGCCAGGGCGCCGAACCAGCCCCAGGCGGGCCAGCCGCACGAATAGCCCAAGGCGACGAGGAACAGGGAATCGGCGATGCGGTCGGGAAACTCGTTATAGAGGGGGCCTAGGGCCGATTTCTTGCCGCCCTCGATGGCGACCATGCCGTCCAGAAGATTGCACACGAGCCGCGCCTGCACGGCGAGCGCGCAGCCGATGAGCCCCAAGGCGTCCGGATGCAGCGCGAGCAAGGCGGCGCCGATCGCGGCGAACACGATGCTCGCGCCCGACACCTGGTTCGGCGTGACGCTCGTTCGGGCGAGGAAAGCGGCGGACGCCTTGGCCCAGCCCGCCGACCTGGCTTCGATCGGGCGGCGGTTTGTCTCCATCTCGGGCATTGTCGCGGCGGCCTTGGTTGCACGAGGTTTACGGGACGTTCGAGTTTTCCCGCAGCGGCGGTCGGCCCCGTGATAGAATCCGCTTAGGGTTAGCGCATGGCGGGCCTTGGCGCCATGGTCGGAACGGGCGGGAAAGCAGGGGGCGGAGCGATGAGCGAAGAGGACGAAGTCGTATTCCAGGACCGGGACGTCCGGATAACCCGGCGCGCGGCGATGTTCGGCAAAGTCTCCTATCCGATCGGGGCGATCGGCGGCGTCTTCGTCAGGGCGCCCAAGACGGGCTCGCTGATGGTTATGGCGTTCCTGCTGCTGGTGTTTGCGATATTCAACGCCCATGGCCAGCTCGCAATCCCCGCCTTTATTGTCGCGGTGGTCATCATGGTCAGCTCGTATCTGAGGCCGAGCCGCCTCGTGCTGCGCGTCGCGGAAGGCGACAGGCAGGCGCTCGAATCGCGCGACCGGCGCCGGCTGCGCGCGATCAAGGCGGCGATCGAACGCGCGGCGGCGCCGGCTTCGCGCGAGAATGCGCCTTAAGGCCGCCGCGTCAGCCCGAGCTGCTTGGCGATGAGCCGGTCGACGAGGCGCTTGGGCAGCAGGCGGGGAATCGTCCAGTTGACGAGGCGGTTGGGCACGACGGCGTAGCGCGCGCGGGGCTTGGGCGCGGTGAGGGCGCGATAGATCGCCTCGCCGATGCGCTCGGGCGGCAATCCCTTGCGCCCGTCGGCGATGAAATAATCCTTGAACGTCTTCAGCGCCACCGCATAGTCGGTCTTCGCATAGGCGCTTTCGTCGGACTGCTCGGCCTTGTCCCAGATCGGCGTGACGACGGCGCCCGGGCCGATCGCGATCACGTCGATGCCGTAGATCATCAATTCGCGGCGCAGGCTGTCGCTGAACGCCTCCAGAGCGTGCTTGGACATTGCATAATCGCCGACGAAGGGCGGCGCCAACTTGCCGCCGACCGAGGTGATGTTGACGATGCGGCCTGGCTCGCCCGTCAAACCGCGATCGGCGCCCAGCAGCGGGATGAAGGCCTGGCTCACGACGACGGCGCCCAGCACATTGACCTCGAAGACTCTGCGGATCTCCTCGACGGGCTGGTGCGCCAAAGGTCCGCCGATCGCCATGCCGGCATTATTGACGAGGCCCTGCAACGTGCGCCCGCCGAGCCGGGCCCGCACGGCCTCGGCGGCCGCGCCCACGGCCGCCGCGTCCGTCACGTCGAACAGCAGGGGCTCGACCTTGTCGCCGAATTCCTGGCGCAGCGAATCGACGTCGGCGGGCTTGCGCACGCCGGCGAACACGCGCCAGCCATGCCCTGTGAGAACTTTGACCCCGCCCCGGCCAATGCCGGTCGAGGCGCCGGTGACCATCGCGTCTCTTGTCATGAAGGCTTTCCCTCAGGGTTGGGGCTTGGATATCGTGTCGCGACGGGCGAGATCAAACGCCTTCTCCCGCCTCGCCTGTGAAACCCCGCGCCCCCTATCCCGTAACAGTAGACAGCCATTCGGGCCGCCCAGCCCCGTTTGGCTCGGGCCGTCTGGCGAGACTCCATGCTCCCGGCGGCCCGTCCCCGCGCTTCCGACAGTCGTCCTTGATAGAATCGCTGCTTGCCCTTAAGCCTTCGAGGATCCGGCGAACTCGCCGGCCGATGCTGGGGGATGCGATTCGCGGTTTGTTGAAGGGCGCGCCTTGCCTCACGCCCGGGCGCGCCGCCGAGCGCGTCCGCCAATCGTCCCGGCCCGCCGCCGGGTTCGGGGCCTGACGGGATGCGCGTCCTCATTCTGTTCGCCCACCCGATAGAGACCAGCTTCGTCGCCGCGCTGCATAGACTCGTCGTCGAAACGTTGCGCGCGCGAGGACATGAGGTCGACGATCTCGACCTTTACGCCGAAGGGTTCGATCCCGTCATGCCGCGCCAGACGCTCATCGACTATCTCAACGCGCCGGCTAATATCGCGGAGGTTCGCCCCTATGTGGAGCGGCTGCGCGCCGCTGAGGCGCTCGTTCTCGTCTTTCCAGTTTGGTACGACGGGCCGCCGGCGATCCTGAAGGGATTCTTCGAACGCGTCTTCCTGCCGGGCGTCAGCTTCAGGCTCGACGAGCACGGGCGATTCCTACCCCTGCTGCTTGGCGTCAAGCGGCTCGCCGCGGTCTGCGTTCACGGCGCGAGCCGCCGGCAGGCGTCGCTGACGGGCGATTCCGTGCGCGGCCTCATCAAACACAACCTTGGCGGCGTCATCGCTCCCGACGCGCGCTTCGATTATTTCGCCCATTACGCGATGGATTCCACGACGCCGTCGCGCCGCGCGAGATTCCTGGCGCGGGTGGCGCGGGCCTTGGGGGTGTGGTGCGGGGGCGCGATTGGCGATTTGGGTGTGGCGAATGGCTAATAGGGAATCGCGACTATTTTACTATCCCCATTTCGCCACTCCCTATTCGCCATTCCCTACTCCGCCGCCTCGCGCATCATCGCGCGGATATTGGCGCGCAAGTCGTCGATGAGGGTGAGCGCGCCCGCCCGCTCGACGTGCCAATAGGTCCAGCCGTTGCAGGCGGGCAGGCCTTGAGCCAGCGCGCCGATCTTGTGGATCGAGCCGACCGCCGGCCCCAGCGTCAGCGCGCCGTCGGCGCGCACGAGCGCGGCGTGGCGGCGGCGCGAATCGAGCAAATGTTCGCCGGGACGGATGAGGCCGGCCTCGATGACGCTGGAAAACGCGACGCGCGGCTCGCTGCGCCGCGTCGGCGTAAGAGCGATCGCCTCGGCCGGCAGAGGCTCGACCGCGGCGATGCGCTGGCGCGCCGCCTCGGCATAGACCGGATCGCGCTCCAGGCCGATGAAGGCGCGATGCAGGCGCCTGGCGACGGCGCCGGTCGTGCCGGAGCCGAAAAACGGATCGAGCACGAGATCGCCGGCGTTCGAGGCGGCGAGCAGCACGCGCGCCAGCAGCGCTTCGGGCTTTTGCGTCGGATGGGTCTTGCGGCCCGCCGAATCCTTCAGGCGTTCGGCGCCGGTGCAGATCGGCAGGAACCAGTCCGAGCGCGCCTGGCAATCCTCGTTGCCCGCCTTCAGCGCCTCGTAATTGAACGTGTAGCCCTTGGCTTCGGCGCCGCGCGCGGCCCAGATCATCGTCTCATGCGCATTGGTGAAGCGGCGGCCGCGGAAATTGGGCATCGGATTGGCTTTGCGCCAGACGATGTCGTTGAGGATCCAGAAGCCGAGATCCTGCAGGATCGCGCCGACGCGAAAAATATTGTGATAGGAGCCGATCACGAAAATCGTCGCCTCGGGCTTCATCACGCGCCGCACGGCGCCGATCCAGGCGCGAGTGAAGGAATCGTAATCGGCGAAGCTGGCGAATTTGTCCCAATCGTCGTCGACCGCGTCGACGAGGCTTTGGTCGGGGCGCGACAGGGCGCCTTCCAATTGCAGATTATAGGGCGGGTCCGCGAAGACGAGATCGACGCTGGATGGCGGCAGTTTCTCCAGCGCCTCGATGCAATCGCCGACGAGGATCGCATCGCGCGGGACGACGCCCATGACGGGGCGCCGAGCCAAGCCGCTGCCAGTACGCAAAACCTGAAGCTGGGCGGATTGGCCGGACGCCCCGGCACGGGAAATAGCCATTACGCAAACACTCGACGCTACCGACGATGCGAATATGTCGCATTTTAAGTAAAGGCTGAGTTAGTCGCGTCCGCAGTCCGCTGTCTCGTTTTCGCACGCCCGAAATGTTGAAATAAGTTACGATATTTCAACTATTTCGAAAGGCTTTAGGAAAACCGCGTCGGGGCCGGCCGCGCGCTCGTTGCGCCGCGTGCAGGGCTTGAAGGAAAGGCGGTGGAACGGCGATACGCCGTGTCGTTCGATCGCCTCGAGATGGCGCGGCGTTCCATAGCCGACATGTTCGTCAAAGCCGTAGTCGGGACAGCGCCGGTGTAGCCGCCTCATCAGGCGATCGCGCGCGACTTTGGCGACGATCGAGGCGGCGGCGATCGAGATGCACAAGGCGTCGCCCCCAATCACCGCGCGCGCCGAACAGCCGAGCCCGGGCGGTTCGTCGCGCCCGTCGATCAGCGCGAAGGCGGGACGCAGCGCCAGCGCGTTCACCGCGCGCGCCATTGCGGCCAGCGTCGCACCGCGAATGTTGAGCGTGTCGATTTCCGCGACGCTGGCGCAGGCGAGCGAAACGCAGGCCGCTTTTTTCAGGATGATTTCGAACAGCCTCTCGCGCTCGATCGCCGACAACGCTTTTGAATCGTCGACGCCCCTCGGCAGGTCTTCTGGGTTGAGGATGACGGCGGCGACGACGACGGGCCCGGCGAGCGGGCCGCGCCCGACCTCGTCGACGCCGGCGACCGGCGCGATCCCGCCGCCGATGAGGCCGCGCTCGATGCTATAATTGGGCTTGCGCATGGCGATTCGGTCTAGGGGTCCCTTAGCCACACTGGACTATCGGAAAAACCGCTGCGTTTCCATCCGATCGTTCGCGACCCTCCCTGGCCCCGCAACTCGGCGCCGACGATCAGCCGTCTTCCTCGATGTCAAGCTGCGCGATTTGGACGGCGCCGCCATTTAAGCGGGCAGCGATGAAGTGACCGGCGGCGACAGCGCCCACGCACAGAACAACGGACGCGACGATATTGATCGCGGCGCGCAAAGTAGCGCCGTTGCGCATCAGGTCGAGGGTCTGCAGGCTGAACGAGGAGAAAGTGGTGAAACCGCCGCACAACCCGACCATCACAAACAGCCGGGCATTCTCGGAAACGGGGTAGCGACCGTGAGCCAGCGTGAGCGTGCCGAAAAACCCGATCACGAGCGAGCCGAGAATATTGATGCCAATTGTGCCCCACGGAAGACTTTGGCTAATCGGCAACGCTGCGACCGATACGAGATAGCGGGCCAAGGAGCCGATTGCGCCCCCGACGACGACGAACAGACAGGTTGTAAACGACATGCGCGCTCCTTCACGAAGGGCGGGCACGATTACCCCGCCATGCGGCGGGCGGGTTAAGACGCACCCCTACCGCCAACGCCAATTGGTTGCGGTAGGAGTCATCAGCCCTCGCGGGCGGTTTCGGGGGAACCCCATCCCCATCGGTTTGCAGATTATGACGGCGTCCGAGCCAAAACAAGGAACATTTGGCCGGTCCGCAGCCGGTTCGGTCCGTCCCGCTCTCACCCCAGCGGCCCCTTGCCGAGCCGCGTCAGATCGAACGAGGCGACATCCTCGAGCAGTTCGATGAAGGCGGTCGCGCCATAGTCGGCGCAGGCTTCGCCCTTCTCGGCGGTGGCGATGGAGGCGTCGCCCATCGCGCCATATTCGTTGAGGTCGTTGGCCATCCAGCCAAAGCCGATCGGCTGGGTCGCGCGGAGCCAGGTGAAATCGCGCTCCATATCGACCGCCGCGCTGACGAAATCGCGCGCCTCGCCCATGTGCACCGCCTCTGGCCGGAACGCCAGCATCAGCGAGGTCTCGGCGTCGCCCGCGTGAATGCCGTGCGCGCGCTCCTTGGGGCCGAACATGCCGTCGGGATAGCCGAACCGGCTCCATGCCGAATTGACGACCAGCATATTGCGCCGCACGCGCAGATCGCGCGCGACAATGTCGATGGCCGGCACATTGCCGCCATGCGAATTGACGAAGACCATCTTGCGGCAGCCGGCGCGCGCCACGCTTTCGCCGATCTCGGTCCAGGCGCGGATGATCGTGTCGACCGAAAAGGTCAGCGTTCCCGGAAATTCGATGTGCTCGTTGGATTTGCCGATCGCCTGGACGGGCAGGAACAGAACAGGCAGGTGGTCTGGCGTGCGCTCGATGGTGCGGCGCAAGTAGCCTTCATTGATGAAAGTGTCGACGCCGACGGGCAGGTGCGGTCCGTGCTGCTCGATCGCCGCGACGGGCAGCACGGCGATCACATTGGCCATGTCGGCGTTCTGGAAGTCCTTCCAGCTCATCTCGGCCCAAAGCTTGGTCGGCAGCATGAGTTCCCCGGTTTCTCTCAACTCCTCTCCCAAAGGGGAGGGGATGCATATCGCCTAAGGCGCCCGCGCGGCGACGGCCTCGACCTCGATCTTGAATTCGGGCCGCGCGAAGCCCTGGACGATCATCAGGGTCGAGGCGGGCGGCGGACTGCCTATGAACTCATCACGCACCCGCATGTAGCCGGCTAAATATTCGGCGCCGACGACATAGGCGTTGATCCGCACGAGATCGCCAAGCGCCATGCCCGCCTCTCCCAGAATCGCCGCAATGGCCGTGAAGCACAGGCGCGCCTGCGCCTCGACGCCTTCGGGCACGACGCCGTCCTTGCCTATTCCAAGCTGGCCGGAGCAAAAAACAAGCCGGCTTCCCTGAGGAATCTCCACGCCATGGGCATATCTGGCGAAAGGCGGGTGGATGCTGTCGGGCGTCAGGCGGCGCATGAACGGAGTGCCCCTTGGGGACAAATAGGCTGTTTTGGCCATCGCTAACGCTTGCCCGCCGCCAAGGCAAGGTCGACAATGGCGCGCGACTTGCAACGCGCCGCCCGCAAGAGGCCGCGCGTAGCGGCGCCTTGGCTTTCCGGTTCTGGAGATAAGAAACATGCGTAAAATGGTGTGGGCCGGTCTGGCCAGCCTATTGACCCTGTCAAATCCCGCCTTCGCGCTGGACAAAGTGACGTTCGGCACGAACTGGCTCGCCGAGGCCGAGCACGGCGGCTATTATCAGGCGGTCGTCGACGGCACCTATGCCAAATATGGGCTCGACGTGACCATCATGCAGGGTGGTCCGCAGGCCAACAACGGCCTGCTGCTGGCGGCCGGCAAGATCGAATTCTACATGGGCGGCAATATGATTCTCGGCTTCTCGGCCGTCGAGCAGAAGCTGCCGATCGTCATCGTGGCGGCCGATTTCCAGAAAGATCCGCAGATCATGATGTCGCATCCCGGCGTCGGCCTGGATAAATGGACGGATTTGCCCAAGGCGACGGCCTTCGTCGGCAAGGAGGGGCTGGTCTCGTATTTTGCCTGGATGAAAAGCGCCTATGGATTCAAGGAAGAAAATGTGAAGCCCTATAATTTCAACACGGCGCCGTTCATCGCCGACAAGGATTCGATTCAGCAGGGCTACCTGACCGCCGAACCTTTTGCGGTGGAGAAGCAGGGCGGCTTCAAGCCGAATATCTTCCTGCTCGCCGACCAGGGCTATTCGACTTACGCCACGACGATCGAGACCCGCCGTGACATCGTCGAAAAGAATCCCGATCTCGTCCAGCGCTTCGTCAACGCCTCGGCGATCGGCTGGTATCACTATCTCTATGGCGACAATACGAAAGCCAACGAGGCGATCAAGAAGGACAATCCCGATATTACCGACGACCAGATCGCTTTTTCCTTCGCCAAGATCAAGGAATACGGCCTCGTCGATTCCGGCGATACGCTCAAAATGGGCATCGGCGCGATGACGGATGCGCGGATGAAGGGATTTTTCGACCAGATGGTCAAAGCCGGCGTTCTCAACGCTGACATCGATTACAAGCAGTCCTACACGTTGCAATTCGTGGACAAGGGCGTCGGCCTGGAATTGCACCCCAAGTGAAGCGTGTTTGGCGATGAGCGGATCGCCGGCGCCGTCCCCTCTCCCGGCTTTGGGAGCGGGGTTGAACGGGCGAGCGCGCGCCGCGCGGCCGCCGCGACGAAAATCGGCCGCTTGCAATGAGCCCGATTTCGGAACAATGCTTGGCTCGGTCGCCCCGCGGGAGCGGGCGACGGGAAACGCTCCATGTCGTCGCTAGCCGAACCCAGCCTGCCTTCCGTGTCGCCGAATGTCGCCTCCTCAGACCGCGTGCTGGCGTCCCTGCGCGGCGTCGGCAAAGTGTTCGGCAACAGCGTCGAAGCGCTGGCCGGCCTCGATCTCGATGTGCGCGAAGGCGAATTCCTGTCGCTGCTCGGACCGTCGGGTTGCGGCAAGTCGACCGTGCTTCGGCTGTTGGCGGGTCTTCTTTCGCCCACCAGCGGCGCGATCGACTGGACCAACGGGCGCCCCGAGATCGGCTTCGTGTTTCAGGACCCGACGCTGATGCCATGGAGCAACGTGTTCTCCAACGTATGGCTGCCCCTGCGGCTGCGCGGCGTCTCGCGCTCACAGGCGCAGCCGCGCATCGACGAGGCGCTCGAATGCGTCGGCCTCACGGGCTTCGCCAAGGCCTATCCGAGGGAGCTTTCGGGCGGCATGAAAATGCGCGTCTCGGTCGCCCGCGCCCTCGTGATGCGCCCGGCGCTGCTGCTGATGGACGAGCCGTTCGCGGCGCTCGACGAAATCACCCGCACCAAATTGAACGACGATCTCGTCGCCCTCAAAGTTCTGTTGGGGGCGACGGTCGTCTTCGTGACCCATTCGGTTTACGAAAGCGTCTATCTCTCGACGCGGATCGTCGTGATGGCGGCGCGGCCGGGGCGCATCGTCGCCGACATCCCCATCGACGCGCCGCTGCCGCGCAATGAGGAATTCCGGCTGGGCGCTTTCTATGCGGACCGATGCCGGGCCACCTCGCTCGCGCTGCACGGCGCAATGGAATCCAGACCCATTCTCCAGGCCCCAGGGACGCCACGCGCTTGAACCGCCAGAAGCTTCTCGAATCCGCGCTGCCGACGCTGGCCTTCGTCCTCGCTATGGGCGGCTGGGAATTCGTGGTCTGGTGGAAGGCCATACCTCCCTACATATTGCCGGCCCCGAGCCTTATTCTCATCACCCTCGTCAAGGATTGGTCGACGCTGTTCGCCTCGCTGCTGGTGACGCTGCACATCACCTTCGAGGCGCTGGCGGCGGCGGCTTTGGGCGGCGTCGCGCTGGCGCTGCTGTTTGCGCAATCGCGCATCGTCGAGCGCGCGTTTTTCCCCTTCGCGGTGATGTTGCAGGTGACGCCCATCGTGGCGATCGCGCCCCTGCTGCTCATTTACCTCAGCGCCAACACGGCGGTGCTCGTCTGCGCGTTCCTCGTCGCCTTCTTTCCGATTCTGTCGAACACCGCGCTTGGCCTCGCTTCGGCCGATCACAATCTGCTCGATCTTTTCCAGCTTTATCGCGCCTCGCGCTGGCAGCAGCTGCTCTGGCTGCGCATCCCTTCCGCGTTGCCCTATTTTCTGGGCGGCCTGCGCATCGCCGGCGGCCTCGCGCTGATCGGCGCGATCGTCGCGGAGGTTGCGGCCGGTTCGGCCGGGCAGGGCGCCGGGCTCGCCTTCCGCATCGTGGAATCCGGTTTTCTCCTCAATATTCCGCGCATGTTCGCCGCCTTGCTGCTGATCTCGGTCGCCGGCATCATGATCTTTCTCTTGACCACCGCGCTTTCGCATATGCTGCTGCGCCGGTGGCACGACAGCGCGCGCGGTCGCGAGGCGTGAAATGAGCGGCTATTACGCGATCGCCCGCGCGCCGCGCTACGGGCTGTCGCACGCCAAAATCCCGCATTCGCTGCTGGCCTTCGAGACGGATGAAATCGATCGCGAAGGGCTCGCCGAAGTCGATCTCATGATCGAGGCCGGACGCATTGGCGCCGTCGCTCCGGCCGGCGCCGGCTTTGCAGGTTCGGACGCTCCCGTGCTGGCGCTTGGCGGGGTGATCGTCCTGCCGCTATTCGTCGACGCGCATACCCATCTCGACAAGGGCCATATCTGGCCGCGCGCCGCCAATCCGGACGGCACGTTCGCCGGCGCGCTGCGCACGGTCACCGCCGACCGGCTGGCCCATTGGAGCGCGCAGGATGTCGCCGCGCGCATGGAGTTCGGCCTGCGCTGCGCCTATGCGCATGGAACGCGGGCGATCCGCACGCATATCGACAGCGTCGGCCCGCAGACGGCGATCAGCTGGCCGGTGTTCGCCGCGACGCGCGAGCGATGGCGCGGCCGTATCGAGCTGCAGGGCGCGCCGCTGTTCACCATCGACTTCGCCTTGGACGAGGCGCATATGCGCGTCGTCGAGGCGATGGTCGAGGCCTATGGCTCGGGCCTGTTCGGCGCGGTGACCTATATGGTTCCGCGCCTACAGGAAAAGCTCGACGCGCTTTTCCTGCTCGCCGCGCGCAAGGGCTACGATCTCGATTTTCACGTCGACGAGACCGCCGATCCGGCCGCCGTCTCCTTGGGGATGATCGCGCAGGCCGCGCTCGACCATCGCTTTGCCGGCCGCATCCTCGTCGGCCATTGCTGTTCGCTGGCCCGGCAAGGCGAGGAGGCGGCGAAACGCACGATCGACCTGGTGGCGCGCGCCGGTCTCGACGTCGTCTCGCTGCCGATGTGCAATCTCTATCTGCAGGATCGGCGCGACGCCGGCACGCCGCGCTGGCGCGGCGTCACCGCCTTGCACGAACTGAAGGCGGCCGGCGTCAATTCGATGATCGCCAGCGACAATACGCGCGATTCCTTCTATCCCTTCGGCGATCTCGACATGATGGAAGTCTGGCGCGAGGGCGCGCGCATCCTTCATCTCGACCATCCCGCCGAACCCTGGGCGCCTGCTTTGTTCACCGCGCCCGCCAAGGCGATGGGCCTTGCGGCTGGCGGGCTGGCGATAGGCGCGCCCGCCGATCTCATCCTGACGCGCGCGCGCTCGTTCACCGAACTATTCGCGCGCCCGCAGCACGATCGAACGGTGCTTCGCGCCGGGGCGCCGTGCGAGGCCGCGCTTCCGTCCTATGCCGAGCTTGATCGCCTTGAGGGACTGGTTCCATGAGTTACGACATTGCCGCGTTTCGCCAAGCGATCGGCTCGATCCCCTGCGAGGACAATCCGGTCCTCGTGCGCCAGAAGAGCCGCGACTTCTATTGGTATTCGCCCATTCTCAAGCGCGAGCTCGAAGCGGTCACCGCCGATCTCATCGTCACGCCGAGGGGCGAGGCCGAGGTCGCCGCGATCCTGGCAGCCGCCTATCGCCTGCAAATTCCTGTCACGCCGCGCGGGGCCGGCACCGGCAATTACGGTCAGGCCATGCCGCTGTCCGGGGGAATCGTGCTGAATCTGTCCGCGATGGATAAGGTGAAATCGATCGCGCCCGGGCGCATCGTCTGCGAGCCCGGCGCGATCCTCATCGACATCGACAGGCAGACGCGGCCGGGCGGCCAGGAACTGCGCATGCACCCGTCAACCTATGCGACCGCCTCGATCGGCGGTTTCGTCGCGGGCGGCTCGGGCGGCGTCGGCTCGATCAATTGGGGGGGCTTGCGCGATCTTGGCAATATCCTGCGCCTGCGCGTCCTCACGATGGAGGCAGCGCCCCGCGCCCTCGAACTGACGGGCGAGGATTTGCACAAGGCCGCGCATGCCTATGGCACCAACGGCATCATCACCGAGGTCGAAATGCCGCTGACCGCGGCCTATGACTGGATCGACCTCATCGTCGGCTTCGATTCGTTCGAGGCGGCCAGCGCCTACGCCAACGCCTTGGGCGAAGAGGACGGCCTGCTGACCAAGCTCATTACGGTTATCGCCAGCCCCGTCCCGCATGAATATTTCCTGCGCCATCGCCACCTCGTCGCGCGCGATCAGAGCGTCGTTCTGGCGATGGTCGCCGACCATTCGCTCGACGCCATGCGCGCCTTCACGCGGCGCTACAAAGGAGCCGGCGTGCTGTTCGACGCTTCGCTCGCCTCGCCCGAGGCGCGCAAGGGCCTGCCGCCCAATTACGAGCTCTCCTGGAACCATACGACGTTGCGCGGCCTGCGCGTCGATCCGGCCATCACCTATCTGCAGGTCCTCTATCCCTTTCCCGGCCAGCTCGCGCTCGTGAAGAAGATCCACGATCATTTCGGCGAGGAGGTGATGGGCCATCTCGAATTCGTCCGTTTCAACGGCAAGGTGACCTGTTTCGGCCTACCGCTCGTGCGCTTCACCACGCCCGAGCGGCTGGCCGAAATCATCGCGATCCATGAAGCGATGGGCGCGCCGGTCTTCAATCCGCATCGCTACACCCTGGAGGAGGGCGGCATGAAGCAGACCGATTCGGTGCAGCTTGCCTTCAAGAAGGAGGCCGATCCGCTAGGCCTGCTCAATCCTGGCAAGATGATCGCCTGGGCCGATCCCGATTTCGACTATCGGGCAGGCAGCAATTTTCTTTTTCCCGGTCTTGAGGAGCGCGCCCGCGCGGCGGGCGTTTGATCGTGATGCGGATATTCGTGCTTTTCGCCCATCCGGTCGAGACGAGCTTTGGCGCGGCCCTGCACGCCCAAGTGGTCGCGACGCTGCGCGCGCGCGGCCATGACGTTGACGATTGCGACCTCAACGCTGAGGGTTTCGATCCCGTGATGAGCCGCCAGGATCGCCTCGACTATCACAACAAGGCCGTCAACCGCCGGCGGGTCGCACCTTATGTCGACCGCCTGCTCGCCGCCGAGGCGCTCGTGCTGGTGTTTCCCGTCTGGAACTACGGCTTTCCGGCAATCCTCAAAGGATTTGTCGACCGCGTCTTCCTGCCCGGCGTCAGTTTCGAGATCAGCGCCGACGGCGCTTACAAGCCGGACCTGCGCAAGGTCAAAAAGCTCGCCGCCGTCTGCACCTATGGCGGCGCGCGGTGGACGGCGATGCTGATGAGCGACCCGCCCAGGCGCGTCGTCAAGCGCTCGCTGCGCTCGCTGATCGACCCGCACGCGAGCTGCGACTATCTCGCCCATTACGACATGAATCACACCAAGCCGGAGCGGCGGGCGCGATTCCTAGGGCAGGTGAGGCGCGTCTTCGAAGCCTGGTGAAAGCGCCTTTCCATAAGCCCCGAAAAAAGCGCCGCGCGATCGGAACTTCCATAGTCATGCCGCGTTCAGCGCCCACAACGGCATAGGACGCACGCATGGTTTGGTCTCGAAGGCTTCCCAGACCCCTCTATCTCAATGACGGGCGCACGGTCGCCACTCTGGCTCAGGCGCGCGATCTCATCTTGACGCTGCCTATGCCCAAGCAAACGAATCTGCACTGGCGGCGAGCCGCCGAAATAGTGGTGGAGGCCGCCTACCGCCATCGGCAAGACGATATTCTGGACGCCAGGGCGCAGTTGTCGCAGGCGCTGGAGGCGGAGGGATTGATCTAAGGGCGCCGGCCGGTCGGATGCGCCGGCCTCTGTCCTCGGAGCCGGCTTGGCAATGTCGACGCCAACGCGGTCGATGCCGACGCCGTTGCTGGCGCAACGGCTGCCATGGCGCTTCATCCTGGCATCGCAACCGGACTTTCTGGCTTGCGCCAAACCAATATTTTCAATGGGAGCTCGGTCGGCGGCGCGGCTCGATTTGATCCCGGCCGTTTCTTGTGCACCATTGCAGCGCCGCTGGCGGCGGCGGGACCGATAGAGGGGATGAGCGTGCAGGCCGGCGGCGAAAAAGCGGAGGGGCGCCTTTCCGGACTGCGGGTTCTCGTGGTCGAGGACGAATTCCTTGTCGCGATGCTGCTGGAGGATATGCTCGGCGAGCTCGGTCACCGGGTCATCGGCCCCGTCGCCGACGCCGCCGAGGCGCTGGCGATGGCCCAGCGCGAGGAGATGGAAGTCGCGATTCTCGACGTCAATCTCGCAGGGACGGACACCTATTCCATCGCGGCGGCGCTTTCCGCGCGGGGCATCCCCTTCATTTTCGCCACCGGCTACGGCCGGGCAAGCCTGCGCGCGCCCTATCGCGACGCGCCGCTACTGCAAAAGCCCTTCCAGCTCGGCGACCTGGAAAACGTGTTCTTGGCCGTCTTCAGCGCGAGCGGCGCCTAAGGGCCAACCGGGCTATTGGCGCGGGCGGGGCATGGCGATCCTCCCTGTCGGCTGTTGCGCAAACGACGGTGGGGCCGCAAAGTTCCAGGCGAAAGATCGCCTGGGCGCCGGAACCCGTCGCGCCGAGCTTCGTTGTTCGTTTGAGGCCAAGGGTCGACAAGGCGGACCGGGAGGAGCCGGCCAAGGCTGGCTCCTCTTCCCGATATCTAAGAGGCGCGGACGCAATGGCCCCCCACATGTTTTGGAAAGGATATCTGAAGCTCTCGCTGGTGACCTGCGCGGTCGCGATCCTTCCCGCAACGTCGGAGGCGCAAAAGGTCCGTTTCCATACGCTCAACCGCCGCACCGGCAATCGAGTCGAGAGCCGCTATGTCGAAGGGCAGGCGCAAGTCGATGACGACGACCTGGTCAAGGGCTATCAGACCGGCGATGACCAATATGTGATGGTCGAGGACGACGAACTCGATGCCGTCGCCTTGGAGAGCGCGCGCACGATCGACATCGAAATGTTCGCGCCCAAGGATTCCATCGGATGGATCTGGTACGACCAGCCGCATTACCTTGTGCCGGTCGACGCGGTGGGAGCGGAAGCGTTCTCTGTCATTCGCGAGGCGATGAAGGCGACCGGCACGGTCGGCGTATCGCGCCTCGTGCTCTACCGCCGCGAACGCGCCGTGATGCTGGAGCCGCGCGACGAGGGCATCGTGCTGTGGACGCTGCGCTATGGCGACGAGGTTCGCGATCCGGCCGCCTATTTCAGCGATACCGGAACCGGCCCTGTCGATTCCAAACTGCTGGCGCTGGCCAAAGAATTGATCCAGGACCGCATGAAACCCTGGAACCGCGCCATGGTCGCCGATCCGATCCAGGCGCGGCTGCTGGAGATCATAGCGGCGCGCAAGAAGGCGAGGCGTCCCTCAAAGAAACCCAAAGCCGAACCCGCGCCCCCGAGCAACGTTGTCAATATCATGGACGCCTTGCGCAAGAGCCTCGCCGGCAAGGCGCCGCGCCGGCGCTGACCGGCGTTCAGCTCGCCTTGCGCCGGGGACGGCCGGCGCGCGGGGATTTCGCGGCGCCCTTCGTCGACCGGGCCGCGGTTTTGGCCTTCTTGGCGCCGCCACGCGCGCCGGCGCTTTGACGCAGCGCCTCCATCAGATCGACGACCTTGCCGGCCGCGACCGGCGCGCGTTTCTTCAGCGGCTTTCCCTCGACCTTGGCGCGCACGAGATCGACGATCGCCGCTTCATAGCGATCGTCGAACGCCTTGACGTCGAACTTGCCGGCCTTCGTCTTGATGATGTGCTTGGCCAGATCCATCATCTCCGCGCCGAGTTTGAGTTTAGGAATGTCCTCGAACGCCTCTTTGGCCGAGCGTATTTCATAGTCGAAATTCAACGTGGTCGCGATGAGCCCGTTTTGATCGGCGCGCACCAGCACGGTGCGCATCCGGCGAAACAGCATCGCGCTGGCGATCGCCGCGACCTTCTTGGCCCGCATGCCTTCGCGCAAAGTGGCGTAGGCCTGGACCGCCGCCGCATTGCCCGGCGCGAGGTAATAGGGACGGTCGAAATAGACGTCGTCGATGGCGCCGCAGGCGACAAACGCCAGAATGCTGAGCGTCTTGTCGCTCTCGGGAATGGCCGCGGCGATTTCCTCGGGCTCCAGCACGACATATTCGTCCTGGCCGGTTTGATAGCCCTTCACCTGGTCGGCGGCTTCCACCGGCTTGCCGGTCACGCTGTCGACGAACTGGCGATGGACGCGGCGGCCGGTTTTGCGGCTCAGCGTATGAAAGGCGATGCGCTCCGATGTCGAGGCGGCGGTGAACAAGGAAACGGGACAGCTCAATTCGCCGACCTTCAGGTAGCCTTTCCAATTAGCGCGCGGCGCCATTCCGAAACTCCCCTAAGTTCACGCCTTGCCCAGACGCTTGATCGCCTCCGCCAGCGGCCGCTCCGCCTCGCCATAATCGGTCCAGGCGTCGCTCTTGCCAAGCAGGCCGGGCACGGTGCGAATCGTGAAGCGCTGGGGATCGAGATCGCTTTTCACCTGCTCCCATGTCAACGGCATCGACGCCGCAGCGCCCGGCCGAGCCCGCGGCGACAAAGGCGCGACGGCGGTCGCCAGGCGATCGTTGCGAAGATAATCGAGATAAATGTGACCTTGGCGCAGCCGCTTGGCCATATTGACGAGGTAGAGTTGCGGAGCGTCGGCCGCCATGCGACGGCAGACCTCCTGCGCGAAATTCTTGGCCTCGGCCCAGGTAGGTTTGCTCTTCTTGGCGATCGCCAGCGGGGTGACGACATGCAGGCCCTTGCCGCCGGTCGTCTTGCAGAACGCCATGAGTCCGAGCGCCTCCAGCCTCTGGCGCATCTCGTTGGCCGCCTTCACGACGGCGGAAAAAGGAACGTCGTCGCCCGGATCAAGATCGAACACGAGGCGGCCGGGCGTCTCCGGCTCGTTGGGCCGGCAGTTCCAGGGATGCAGTTCAAGCGCCGCGATCTGGGCGAGCGCGGCGAGGCCCTCGACGCGGTCGATTTGCAGATAGGGCTTATGGTCGCCGGAGACTTTGACGACCTTCAGCAGGTTGGACAGACCCGGCATCGCGTGGCGCTGAAAGAATTTCTGGCCGCCGATGCCGTCGGGCGCGCGGACGATCGAGCAGGGGCGGCCCTCGATATGGCGCAATATCCAGGCCCCCACGCTCTCGAAATAGCGCGCCAGATCGAGTTTCGTCACCGGCTCGCCGTCGCCCGCATCCGGCCAGAGCGCCTTGTCCGGGCTGGAAATGAGCACGCCCATCACGGTGGGACGGCGCTCGCCGTCCGATTTTGACGGGCTCGCCGCCTTGGCCATGACCCGAGGCTTGGGAACCGCGGTCTTCTCGGCTGGCGCCGGCAATTCCGCCTGCACTTCGGCCGCCGGCTTGTCCTCGCGCAGGCCCTTGAACGCCGCCTGCCGGACCATCCCATCGCCGGTCCAGCCGGCAAATTCGATCTCCGCCACAAGCTCCGGCTTGACCCAATTCACATTCGCCTCCTTGCGCGGCGCGCCGACGCCGGTGAAAGGGGATTTCGCGCTGGCGAGCGCTTTCAGCTTGGGAGCGAGCTGACGGACCTTGGCCGCCGTATAGCCCGTGCCGACGCGGCCGACATAGACGAAATGCCGGCCGCGCCGCACGCCGGCGAGCAGGGAGCGGAATTTTCCGTCGGTCGTCGACCAGCCGCCGATGACGACCTCCTGCCCCGCCCGGCACTTGGCTTTCGTCCAGCTAGCGGTGCGCCCGGACCGGTAGGGCGCGTCCAGTCGCTTGGAGACAATGCCTTCCAGCGACAGTCGGCAGGCCGATTTCAGGACGGCCTCGCCCGCGCCCTCGAAATGTTCGACGAAGCGGATGAGCGCGGGATCGGCCGCGCGCTTGCTCAGCAGGGTCTGCAACCGCGGCTTGCGCTCCGACAAAGGCATATGTCGCAAATCGGCGCCGCCTTCGAACAGCAGATCGAAGGCGTAGAAGATGAGGTCGTCGGTTTTTTGTTCGGACAGCGCGACTTGCAGCGCCGCGAAATCGGGCGCGCCATTCGCTTCGAGCGCCACGATCTCGCCGTCGATGAGAGCGTTAGGTAGTGATCTGGCTTCCGCCGCTATCGCGTCGAATTTCGCGGTCCAGTCGAGGCCCTTGCGCGTCCGCAGCGTCGCTTGGCCGGCTTCGACGCGCAACTGCATGCGATAGCCGTCGAGTTTGATCTCATGCGCCCAGCCGGAGCCCGAGGGCGGCCGTTCGACCGGCTTGCAGAGTTCCGGCTCAATGAATTTCGGCATCGCATCGGACGGTTTTGCCGCCGCCTTCACCCCTCCCGCCTTTTTTGGTCTCGCGTCCGGCGCCGCTTTGGTCGCCGTCATGAAAGGCGTCGCACTCTTTCCCTTGCCGGCGGCGATCGCCGCCATGGGGCGGCCGGAGGCGATCGAGCGATCTTCCGCAAGCAGGGCGTCGCGGTCGCCCGGCTTCGCAAAGCGGTCGCTATGCTTTATCAGCAGCCAGTTCGTTCGCTTGGCGCCGGGACTGTCTGGCTTCATGCGCACCAGAACCCAGCCGCCATGCAGGCGCTGGCCGTCGAGCTCGAATTTCAGCTCGCCCTTGGCGAGCGCCTCCTCCGGCGCCTCTGCGCCCTCCGGATTCCAATATCCCCGATCCCAGAGTTGCACCGTGCCGCCGCCATATTGGCCCTTAGGGATCGTTCCCTCAAAATCGCCGTAGTCCAGCGGGTGATCTTCGACTTCGACGGCCAGCCGCTTGTCATGCGGGTCCAGCGAGGGGCCGCGCGTCACCGCCCAGGATTTGAACACGCCGTCGAGTTCGAGGCGAAGGTCGTAGTGAAGCCGGGTCGCATCGTGCTTTTGGATCACGAACCGCCCGCGAGTAGCCGGAGCGAGGCGGCTTCCCACCGGCTCGGCCGTCTTGGTGAAATCGCGCTTGGCCCGGTAGGAGGAAAGATCGCGAGCGGCGGACAATGGATCGCCTCCAAGCAAGAGGACAGCCTGACGAGGCTCACGCCCCCGGCAAAACGGCTAGACGCGGGTCGGTCGCTTTCTCACCGGCCCTCTTGTCTTTTAGCACGCCGGCGCAGTCGTCGCGCCAAAGTTCTTCGGCCCAAGCGACGCCGTGGCGCGTCACCCGGCAAGGCTCGCTGTACAGCCCTAAACGATCGACGCCGGGACGATCGGCGGCAATCTGATATCTTGGGCGCTAGAGTGAATTCAGCGGAAGCCTATCCCTCGCCCGTCCCCTTGCTGCGGAGAAGTGCGCTTGCCGGGTTTGGGCTTGACCGGCGGTTCGCGCTTCTTGGCGGCAATCGCCGGCGCCGGTTCGACAGGCGCGAGCGGCGCCGCTCCGGCCGCGGCGAGGTTTGCTTTAGAATCTAACGGTGACCGCGCGCTTTCGCCGTCGGCCGCCTCGATCCGCCGCGCCGCCATTTCCCAATGGCGATCCGCGTCCCCCGTTGGATGACCCTCCTCCTCCCAAATGCGATAGGCGGCTTCGCGAATAAGCTGTTCCTTACCGGTCATCATGTTTTCGTCCTTCCACGTGAGCAAAACGCAAAACGCGAGAATCGACGCTTGGTTCCGGGAACTTTTCAGCCGGATCCACAGGGGTCGGCGATGAGACTTCGTGCGCGGGCCAACCGCTCTGGCGCCCCGGACGGCGCCGAATCACCCTAGCCGGACGGCGCGTCGTTCTTGTGAACATCCGGCATCAACATGGCAAACCTTAGGCCGTCGCGAATGGCGAGCGAATGCGGCTGGCGACGGGCCTTGCGATTTCACCCGCGCCGCCGCTTCCCGTGCTGCAATGGGATATTCCGAGTAACAAAGGCGTGAAGTTGAAAGCTGTTTAAATCGGAACCAAAAGTTCCGCGCGGAAGTTTCGCGCCCGAAGTAGCCGGTCGTGACAGTCGAGAGACGACGAGCGTTCACGGATCGGAAGGGCTGCGAAGATGTTCTCGACGGCGACAAGGCTTGCGCGCCGATGCCGGCGCCTCACGAACCAGTCGACTTGCTTCACGACGTCGGAGCCGGCGAGATTCGCCATATCGGGGCGGCCCTCTGAGTCGGACCGGAAAATTGGCGCGCCGGTTGGGGCTCGATGTAACGGAAATAAATTTGTCGATGCTGGAACCTTCGGGTTCATTGCTTGTTTTCTTCGCGTCGCGACGGCACTGCCCCCCAGCGGTCGCGGCGCGGGCCGCTTGGAGCCATGCTCGGCGGCCCACCCTTTTTTCCGCGTTCCCCGAGCGACGACCCTATCATCATTATCACTCGACGGCGCATGAAGCGCTTGGCTTTGCCGCGGGGTCGGCGCGGCTCCTGCTTGGCGGACCTGGGGGTCGCGAGATTGCGGTTCGCGCCGGCGACATGGCGGTTCTTCCGGCAGGAGCCGGACACTGCCGCCTCGAGGCGAGCGCGGATTTTCTCGTGGTCGGCGCCTATCCGCCCGGCCAGAACTTCGACATCCGCCGCGCGGCGCCCACGCCCGCGATGGCCGGGCGCATGGCCCGTCTCGCTTTTCCCGATTCCGACCCGCTGGAGGGCGAAAACGGCCCCTTGCGCCGTCTGTGGCGGCGGGCGTGAACGGCGGCCTGCCGGACTCGACGTGGCGTTTCGGCATGCTATAAGCCCTGGCGCAAAAAGCTCCCGCCGGCGTTTCGGGGCGAATCGCGTCCGAGCGTTTTGAAACCGGGGTGACAACGGCTTAGGCATCGAAGCTTGGAGAGGTGGCAGAGTGGTCGAATGCACCGCACTCGAAATGCGGCATACGGGCAACCGTATCGGGGGTTCAAATCCCTCCCTCTCCGCCACGACTTAAGCTATTGATATCGCAATATAATTGTCAAATTGACGCGTTGAATTGCGCCCTCTTTTCATGAGCTTGCGGGCGATGCGTTTTTAGCGCGACTCGCAGAGACGATTTGACGCGGACAAATCGGTTCTCTCTCGACGGAAGTCTCGAAAGCTATTTTTGGTGGTGCGGGAGTCTCTGACTGGCTGGTCGCCAGTAACGGAATCCGACCCGCAAGGCCTTTGAGATTCTGGAGCGCGTGGGGTCCAGATGACCCGCCCTATGCGAAACCAAGCGCGGTGCGCTGATCACACCAATCGAGCGGCAGACGTGTGTCTACCATCAGCTTATTGGCTGTGAGATCGGCCGGCTGATTGCCCGCTACGATTGCAGCCACAATATCTGGAGCGAGGAACGTCAGACGTAGAAGGCGCGTCGCATAGGAGGGAACGATTTTCCCCTCCCGGGCGATATCCTCCAAGGTCGGACTGCCGCTTTCGAACAATCGCTTGCCAATCTTTTGGGCCCGAACAAGCAGCCGGATCAGGCTCATATCGGCTGGGGTTGGATTGGTGGCGCCTTGGATGATGAACTTCATCTCCATTCCGGTCCGCTTTAGCCGAGCCGGAATGCTTAGTATGATGAGAGGTTCTTCCTTCCCATCTTCGACCGGGGACGATTCCCGACACGCATTGGCACCCCGATCGCCCAGGAGCCGTCCGGCCAATCGTGCGGGATCAACATCAAGCTCGATTCGGTCGGCGTAGACCTGGGTTCTGACGATGACGGCGCGCACTATGTCATGCAGCGATTCGGCCGATAGGACGTCCCACCGCGCCGAGAGCGCGGTGGCTGCATCCCTCAAACTCTTTTGGACCGGTGCATTATGTTGGCCCTTCGAGATCGCATTCAGGATTTCGACCGGATCGGCAAACAGAGATCGCATACGGTTCATGACAAGCGCATCAAGATTAGGTGCTGGAATCCGCTTACCATCAGGATTTTCCGCGACGGTTCCCGTGATTAGGTTGCGAGAGACGTAGTAGTGATATCGCGTTCCTTTTTTGAGGGTACGCACCCGCGTCATCGGAATGGAATTAGCATTTAGCAGAATTCCGGCCAGCAGACTCTGTTCTGGGGCCTTGCCGTCCTTGCGCCTCTCGACCCTGTTGTCTTCGAGATGGCGCTGCACCTGCGCCCACAGTTCCTCATCGATAATGGCCGAATGCTCGCCTGGGAAGGATTTTCCCTTATGGACGATCTCGCCCCGGTAGATGCGGTTCTTTAACATCAGGTAGAGCGCCCCTCGGGAAAACCGCTGGGCGCCGTATTGGCTTCCGTCGGAAGCAGTGCGGCGCTTGCTGATGATGCCGGCGGCGTCGAGGTCCGCCTGCAGCGTTCGCACCGCTCCGAGTTCGAGGTAACGATGGAAAATGTGCCGCACGGTCGCGGCTTCCGCTTCGTTGATGACGAGTTTGCGGTCTTTGACGTCGTAGCCGAGGGAGGGCAGTCCGCCCATCCACATGCCCTTCTTTTTCGACGCGGCGATCTTGTCGCGGATGCGCTCTCCAGTGACCTCGCGCTCGAACTGGGCGAAGGAAAGCAGCACGTTGAGAGTGAGGCGTCCCATGCTGCTCGTAGTATTAAAAGCCTGGGTGACGGAGACGAAGGATACGCCGTGCGCGTCGAAGACCTCGACGATTTTGGCAAAGTCGGCGAGCGATCGCGTCAGCCGGTCAACCTTGTAAACGACGACCACATCGATCTTGCGAGCGCGAATGTCTTGCAGAATCCGTTGCAGCGCCGGACGATCCATCGTGCCGATAGACATGACGCCATCTCACCCGTCGCGCTTTTCAAAACACTCGCGCCGTCGATTTTTATCGTCGACGCAATTCGCAACAGCGGTGACGAATTCCAGGGATCGGCAGTCGCCGTGTCCTCGAAGGTGTTGCTCACCAATTGCCATGTTGTGGCCGATTCATCGTCAATAACTTTGACGCAGAAGAACATAAAGCTAAAGGCGACATTGATATCCGCTGACGTGGACGCGGACCGTTGTATTCTGCAATCCGAGCAGCCATTGGCTACGTACACGCCGATCCGCCCTTACGACGATCTGAGCATCGACGAACGAGTCTATTCGATTGGGGCGCCCGCCGGACTCGAACTAACAATGTCAGATGGACTTATCTCCGGCAAACGGACGCTAGCCGGCAGGCGGTTAATTCAGACCACGGCGCCAATTTCCCCCGGCTCCTCAGGAGGCGGTTTGTTCGATGAAGCTGGCAATTTGGTGGGCATCACAACTTTTAGGTTGAAAGATTCCGAGAACCTAAATTTCGCGATCTCCGCGGAGGATTATCTGAATCGGTAGAGGCGACTCACGCGAAAGGTGAAAGCTCATCGGGGGCCATGTTTCAAGCGAGCGCGCGCGAAAGGTGCCCACATGCTCCGCGAACATCCGAACGCTTGCGAGATAGTCGCATAGGCGCGGATCCGACTAGAACGAATTTGCGAAAGCGCGTTGATAGGCGATCGCGGGCATCTTGCGGACACCGTCACAAAACGCCGTGACAGACGAATTTTGTGACGGTCATGCTACCGCGGGTGCGAACTTCTTGGACTCATGCCCGAATCAGGGGCGCGGCAAAGCAGTATCGGTTAGAAGCTCAACGGGAGAAATTCGCATGACAATACCACCGAATCGGTATCGACCGACCGACGCCTTGTCCGTAGCCGAAGCTGTGTTCAAACCAGCGACGCCGGCAGCGGCCGAGTCCGTACGCGTGAAAAGAAAAGGTGGCGTCCCTGTCTCGAAAGAATTGGTGTCGATCAAGCTCGACAGCGATCTGATTGCGCATTTTCAAGAGGATGGGCCGGGTTGGCAGGAGCGAATCAACGATGCGCTGCGACGGGCAGCGGGCTTGTAAGCCGGCAGTGGCGGCAATTGGCCGAAGAACGAACCCGCTGCGCGGGAGGGTGCCTCCTGTGAAGGTCAGGTAAATTCGGGACGTTTGGGCGTCGGTTGAGCGGCGTCGGACGCGGACAGAGCATCACGGCTCCTTTCA
>Ga0302325_10003007_pt1 | contig 40230 bp, 35 predicted proteins | sample Palsa_T0_2_FD_201948 | JGI IMG/M metagenome (GOLD analysis project Ga0302325, IMG submission 201948) | Peat permafrost microbial communities from Stordalen Mire near Abisko, Sweden - Palsa_T0_2 | ecosystem: Environmental > Terrestrial > Soil > Palsa > Peat permafrost | place: Sweden: Abisko...
TCCCGCAAAAACTTTCTCCAGCTCGTCGATCCACAACACGCACGGCGCAAGCTCTTCCGCAACCTGAAAAACTTTGCGAATTCTCTTCTCCGTCTCGCCAATGTATTTGTCATAGACCGCGGACGTATCGAACTTCACCAGCGGCAGGTTCCACTCTCCAGCCACAGCCCGCGCGCACAGCGACTTTCCGCAGCCCTGCACACCCAGAATGATCACGCCTTTCGGCGCTTCCAGCCCAAATTCACGCGCCGAATCGTCCCACGATCCTCGCCGCTGTCCCAGCCAGCGTTTCAAATTCTCCAGCCCCCCCACGTCGGCCATGTTGTCGGAAGCTTCCACAAAATCCAGCATTTCCGAACGCTTGAGCAGCGACTTCTTCATCTCCAAAACGTCCGTAACAATTTCCGGACACAGCGCATACCGCGTCACCAGCGCCTGCGAAATAGCTCGATCCGCCTCTTCTTCTGTCAGTCCACGCAGGTTTTCTGCCATCGTGTCGAGGCCAGCGGCATCGAGCTTTCTCTGCAGCGTGTGCGTCTTCGACATTCGAACCAGAGTTTCGTCAATGATTTGCCGCAACCGCTGCCGGTCGGGCAAAGGCAGGTCATAAATTTCCACCAGACTGTGCAGCTCAGGAGGAATTTCGATCTTCGGAGCAGTGAGAATAATCGTCTTCCGGTTGGCGGAGAATCTCTGGCCCACGTCGCGCAGCCGCCGCACCACAACCGGATCGTCCATGTGGCGATGCAGATCCTTAAGGATGAACGCCGCATCGATCGAAACTCCCTCGAGATTTCCCAGCATTTGCGCCGGCTCGCGGCTGTTGTAAAGCGCCTTGGCGTTCTGCTCGATCGATTCCATCCCCGCGTGTCCTGACAGCGAGTGTCCGGGCAGTGGCCGGCCGGGCAGCGCATGGTCGGAAAAATCGTAAGCGCCCGTCACCACTTCGCCCACGCTGCTGCCGGAGCGCATCAGCCCGCTGGCGATACTCCATTCAAATACAGCCAGATTGAGCGACGCGCAAGCCGCCCGCACCATGCGCACCGCCCGCACTTCCTCGACCGTCTCCATCGCAATAATGGGCGTCGAGGAGTCGATTAAGATCTTGAGCCGCTGCAACGCGTCCGCTGAGAGAGGTCCCGCCATATGCATTTCGAGTGTCATCCCGAACAAGCGTTCTCTGCGCACTCTGCGGCTTTTCCTTTGCGAACTTTGCGGTTAAAAGCCCTTGTTCTTGTGCGAATCAAGAGACTTTAACCGCTAGTACCCGAAGGAAGGCCGCAAAGTACGCGGAGAAATTCAAACTGAGCCACTATTCCCCGACCCATCTGTTTGACCAGTCGCGAGTTGCTCCCCTATAATAAGTAATTCGGACCCACCCGAATATCCCTCTGTCACACGAAGGTAACGAAGCAGACATGGCAAATCATTTCTCGGCGCTCAAACGCGCCCGCCAGACCGAAAAGCGCACTGCCACCAACCGCGCCAACACCTCCCGCCTGCGCACCGCCTTGCGCGATCTCCGCGAAAGCATCGAAAAAGGCGACAAGGCCGCCACCCAGCAGCTCTATCGCACCACGGTCTCAGTGCTCGATAAGGCCATCCAAAAGGGCACCCTGCACGAAAACACCGCCTCGCGCTACAAGTCCCGCCTGGGCAAGCGCGTCACCGCGATGAAGTAGGAAGTGAGCTGTTAGCTGTTAGCTCAGAGCTGTCAGCTCTGAGCGTCCATTTCAAACTCTCTTGTCATTCCGAACCGCGTAGCGGTGAGGAATCCGCTGTTTGCTTGCGGTGCCCCAGCACTCGCGGTGAACTCGGAACGCTAGGCCCTGCTGGACCTCGCTTTCCAGTCGACACCATACCAACTGAGGCTGCCCCGGTCTTCGTGGTTTTCGAAGGCCGGGGATTCCAACTGCCGCCCCGCGTGAGTTTTTGACCTGTACCCGCCAGATTTTCCACAGCCTGACCCTGTGACATCCAACCTTGACTCAAGATTTCAATCGCGCAATCATGACCGAGCTCGTGACCGCCGCGCAAAGCGCGACTGATCCGGCCCTAAGTCCTTTGTTTCACGGATTTTAGTATCTAAGCTCTTTGACATCTAGATTTTGCAGAGAATTTCCCGCTAAGTTAGTGATTCCAGAGATTCAGGGGGAGGGGGAGGGGGGTACCCCCCTGCAGGGTTGAAAGCTGATAACTGACATCTGATCACTGACCGCTGACCGCTGCATTCCTCACACCGGCAGTTGTTCCTGCATCCATCCCGGCGTCTCCAGCTTTGCCTCGGCGGTCAAATCCATCACCAGCCGTTCCAGCACCATGCGCTTGCTGACGGGATTCGAGCGCAAGGCCAGGTCGGCCTTCGCGACGAGGCGAATCGCACGGGTGAGTTCGCGCCGCGATTTGTAGCGGCGAGCTTGCTTGATGATGTCGTCGGCGGCAAACGGAGGCACGCGGAATCCCTGCCACAACGCCGCCCACAACATGCGCTGGTCGCGCACGTTGCGTTCGAGGATCACCAGCATCTGCCGGAAGGTCTTTGCCAGCATGTAGATGTGGCCAATCGCCGCTTCTTCCCCATCGCCCGAAGACAGAATCGCATCCAGAACTTCGAGCGCCCGCACCCGCTCTTTGGAGGAAATGGCGTCGGTCAACTCATACAGCGACCGCTGTTTGGCCGAGAGAACCATGGTTTCCACGTCGCCCAGCGTGATGCGATTCTTCGCGCCGACGTAGAGCATCAGCTTCTCCAGTTCGTTGGAGATCATCATCATGTCGCCGCCTAGCGCGTCGACCAGTTCGCGGGCGCCGTCAGGATCGATCTTTACCGGCACACTGCGGCTGGCGCAATACTCGGAGATCCAGCGCACGGCTTCGCCCTCTTCCACTCGCGCCAGTTCGACGATGCCGCAATACTGGCCCATGGTCTCGCGGATGCGCTGGTAGCGTTCTTTGTCTTGCATCTCCATGCGGCGCACGTCGGCGGGAATGCTGATATGGTCGGCGACAAAAACGATGAGCGCATCGGGATTCGGATTCTTGCAGTAGTCTTCGATGGCGGCGAGCTTTTCGTCGTTCGATCCGCGGCCAAACAGATTCTTCACTCCGCGCACGAAGAAAACCTGAAACGGCGCCATCAGCGAAGGTGTGCGGGCGCGGTCAAGAACTTCGGCCAGATCGTTTTCGGCGAGATCGAACTCGAAAATGCTGAAGTCGCGCAGTTCGGCGGGAACCAGATGTTGCAGAATCGCATCGCGAAAACGCTTGCGAAAAAACGCCTCATCGCCCACGAACACATAAGCCGCACGCAGCTTGCGGGACTCAAGCTCGCTGACAAAACGTTCGGCATTGGCGAAGGCTCGCATCAGAGAAGTGCGTCGTGAAGAGCCGGCTTCGGGCTTCAGCGATCAGGCTCCGGCCTTATCCCTCAGGACCCCAAGGTTTCGCCGAAGCCCGATCGCTGAAGCCCGAAGCCTGAATCTTAGCACTAGTAGTCCTCCAAAATGTTGGAGACCAGGGTGCGGGCAAAATCCTGCGAGAGCCGGCGGAACGCGGGAGAGTCTTCTTCGAAGAAACTGGCAAGATCCTGCGAGACTTCATATTGCTCGCGAAACAGGTACGCCGGATTCTGGTAGATCACTTTCCCCTGACGGTCCGACAACGAAACTTTCATGCTCACCACGATGAGCACGCTCGCCGCCTGTCCTGTAGCCGAGTTGTAGGTGAGCGGCGAAGCCGACGTGGAAAGCACGGTTCCGCGCAGCGTGGCGTCAGCTCCTTCGCCCGGGTCGTTCAGGATGTGGTAATGCGTCCGCGTCGTGAATTCGCGCACCACCGAATTGGTCAGCATCTGTTCGATGCGATAAGTGTTGGTTTCGTTCTTGAACGTAGGAATGGCGATGGTCTTGACGTTCGCGGGAAGCTGCACCGAGTGCCCGACCGTGTGGTAGCCGCAGCCAGCGATCGCGAGCAGCAGGAGCATCGCAGAAAAAAGCAGATTTCTCGCGGGCTTTCGCCCGCTCCGAATTACAAGAGTTGGTGGAGTGATCGGGCGCGCGAAAGAATGGCGGGTAAAGTTCTTACGGCAAGAAAGCCGCCCCAGCTTCATTGAATCTTACCCACCGGGCGAGTCGCGATCATGCTTTCGGCGCATTCCACGGCGGTCAGCGCCGCGATGCGCACGTTATCGGCCGCGGCCCACAGCCACACGCCATTGGGCTGGCTGGGATCGCGCTTCACCGAAAGCAGAATGTCTCCCTGTCCCGCGGCGGTCACGTTGCTGGCGGGATCGTCCTCCGGGCCGGGGACGACAATGTGATCGCCAGCCAGCGCCAGGGCCAAATCCTGCGGATCGGTTTCTTTGGCGATCTCTTTCTTGGCTACCTCCAGAAAAAGTGCCAGCGCGTGGCCGTGAAAAATGGGAGCCTGCACCAGCATCAGCGAAGGGTTCGGCGCTCCGGTTCCCGCAATCTTCTGATAATGACGCAGTACGCGCGCCTCCACCGAATCCAGAGGCGCCTGCGCTTTTTGTCCGTAGCGCGCGATCATGTTGAAGGCGACCTGCGCGTCGTATATGTCCTTGGGCAAGGGCTGAAACGAAAGCAGGTTCACGGCCTGCTGGTGCAGTTCGTCCATACCTTTTTGCCCGCGTTCGGAGGCAGGCTCAAAGACAGTGGTCACGGCCCGGACGATGGCCCCGGCCTTCTGCGCTCGCAGCAGCAGCAATGCCAGGATCACCGCGGCAGGATGCGCAGCCACACACGGCCCTGGCTGCAGATCCAAAGGCAGGACTTGCCCACGCTCCCGCTCCACCCATGGGGATCGCACAGCCGCGCCGGGTTCGTTCTCGAGCGCGCCCGAGAGATCAATGATGGCGCTGCCCGCGTCGCGCGCTCGCTTCCAGTTCTTGCGTGTGCAATCGGCATCGGAAGCGAAAAAAGTAAAGTCCACATGCTCGAACTGTTCGGCGCGCACGCTCTGAATGAAAGTGATCTCATCGCCCATCGCCTCGAGTTGTCCCAGAGCTTCGTCGTCATCGAGAAGGCGGATGTCCACGGCCGGAAAGTTGCGGTCGTTCAGCATTTCGGCAACTTCTTTGCCGCGCAGCGATGCGGCGCCCACAATCGCCGCCCGGTAGAGCGGGCCGCGGTTGCTCGCGGAGTGGGCCGGCAGAACGGGTTTTGGCGGAGTACTCATTTTTCTTGCGTTTTCATTTTCGCGGAGCGCTCATTTATTTGCCTGCTCATGAGGTCTGCGAGGCCTCGTGGTAAGGGGGTGTCGGCGGAGTGCTCTTGCGCCGGAACATCCACTGCAATCGCCAGAACACTCCGGAAAACGTGTAGAACAGCGCCAGGGCGAACAGCGCGGGGCCCGAGAACACGAAAATCACCGCAAGCGGAGCCGCGAGAAACATGATCAGCCGGAACGGCCGGCGCGACCCAAAATCAATATCTTTGAAGCTGTAGAAACGCCAGGTGCTGACCATCAAATATCCCACCACCGCGATCATCGCGAGCCAAGTCAGCGCCATGTACCAGGAAGCAATCGGCTCTCCGCCCTCGAAATGCACCACCGCGGCAATCACGCCCGCACCTGCCGGAATCGGCATTCCCACGAAATATTTTTTCCCCGGACGCCCCGGGTTCGAAGGCTGCGCGTTCGAAGTGATATTGAAGCGAGCGAGGCGGCTGGCGCCGGCCATCAGAAAAAGAAAGCTGGCGATGGCGCCCAGTTGGGCCAGCTTGATATGCCATTCCGTCAGCGAAACCTGCGGCATCATGCGAAAGCCCCAGGTCCATGCCAGCATGGCGGGAGCCACGCCGAAGGCGGTGACGTCCGCCAAGGAATCGAGTTCGCGGCCGAAGTCGCTGCTGGTACCGGTCATGCGCGCGATGCGGCCGTCGAGGCCGTCAAACAGAAACGCAAACCCGATCGCCTTGGCGGCAAGGTCCAGGTGCCAATACTCGGTGGCCGTCGCCTGCATGATCTGAAGAATCGCATAGTAGCCCGCCGCCAGATTTGCGGAAGTAAAAAGCGATGGGAGTATGTACATCCCCTTGCTCAGGCGCTGCCGCTGCTTGCGGACGGGTTGGTCCATTAGCGCGCCCTCTCGCTGCCGCGGGAGTTGCCGATCGCGGCCAGCTCGCCCTTGGGCTGAAGATGAGCCAGCACCGAAGCGCCGCCCTTCACCCGGTCGCCGACTTTCACCTGCAAAGCGGCGGTTGCGTCGAGCAGCACATCGACGCGCGAACCAAATTTGATGAGGCCCACGCGCTGGCCACGTTCGAGGCGGTCGCCGACCTTGGGGTGAAACACGATACGCCGCGCCAGCAAGCCCGCAATCTGCTTGAAGACCACGGTCTGCCCGTCGCCTTCCACGGTGACGATGTTCTGTTCGTTTTCGTCGGCGGAAGCTCGACTCATGGCGTTGAGGTACTTCCCGCGCTGGTAGCGGATTTCGCTGATGGTTCCCGCGATCGGCGAGCGGTTTACGTGGACGTTAAAAACGCTGAGGAAGATGCTGATGCGTGTGAGCTTCTTGCTTCCCGACGTCACCGGGGAAACGTCCGTGACCTTCCCGTCTCCTGGAGAAACTACGGCGCCGGCTTCGTGCGGGATGCGGCGCTCCGGATCGCGGAAGAACCACAAAAAGAAAGCGGCCAGCAGCAATGGAAAAATCGCCCACGCGGGATTCGTCAGCCAGCCGATGAGGATTGCGGCGGCGATCAGTGGCGCGGCGTAGAAGTAGCCATCACGAACCATGAGAGCTTTCAATTATAGAGCAGGCTGCCCAGGGTCGTTACGATTTGGTGGCTCGATCAGTTCTAAGTTTCCATGGTCGGCGTAGCGCCAGCAAGCGACAGCTTCTGGCTCACGGCTTGTTAGCCCTCTACGCTCCAGCGGAATCGCGTGACCGCGACCCCACCGAACAATAGCGCGAAGAACAGCAAGACCACGATGGGAGTGAGCGCCGAAGAGAATCCCAGGCCGCGCCAGGTCATAGCATCCAATCCATCCATCGCCCACCGCGTGGGAATGACCACGGTAAGTTTCTGTAGCCATGCCGGAAAGATAAAAGTTGGCACCCACGCGCCACCGAGCATCACCATGAAGAGCGTGGCCATAATGGAGTAGCCACGTGTGGCCTCGGGGGTCTCGCCGAGAGCGGCGACCATGAGGCCGAACGCGGCGGTCATCAACGAAAAAGCGGCGCAGACGCCAACGAAACCCGCGAAACTGCCTAGTATTCGGACGCCAAACACCACTCGCGCGAAGGTGAAGAGCACGGCCAGAATGAATCCCGCCATCAGCGACGCACTCACCGTCCGGCTGCCCAGCAGCATGGTGCGGGAAAGCGGCGCGGCCCGCAGGCGCTGCCAGAGCCCGGTCTGGCGGAGAGTCAGCAGCGCGATTCCGACATCGAGTCCCATGAAGAGAATGAACTGAACGCCCATGCCCGCGAACGCGTGCGCGTATCCGTTGTATTCCACGTTTTGCCCCGATGTGATGGCTTCCTCATGAGTCTCGTAGGGCATGGTCAGGCCGCCGGATACTTCTGCTTGTCCAGATGCGCCCGATGTTCGTCGCTCATCTTGCCGCTCGTTTAATTCCTTAACACTGCTCAGCAAATCGCGCAGGGGCTTTCGGACGTCCGCGGGGAGTTGGGAATCAGCCTCCACGTGCGCGAGACTTTCGTCCACCATCTCGCGGCCGCCGCTGCCGGTGAACATTTCTTTGCTCACGGTCTGCATTACCGCACCGGCCAGGATGCCTTTCACCATGCCGAGTTCCACGTTGTGGGAAGGGTCGTAGAGGATGTCCAGCTGGGGCTTCGACGCGGCCGTAAAAAGCGCGCGTCCGGCGTCCTTGCCGAAATCTTTGGGGATGACGATGGTGGCAGTTGCTTTCCCTTTGCGAACCGATTCGCGCGCATCGTCCAAAGTAGCCGGCTTCACGTCGAGGTTCTTATCGCCGGCGAGCTGCGCGATCAGCCCCCGCGAAATGTCGCTGCCGTCCTGGTCAACCACCAGAAGCGGCACTTTGCTCATCTCCGCGCTGCCTTTTTGCCCGCCAAACAGGTAGCCGAAAAAAGACGCCAACACAATGGGAACCAGTATCCCGACCACCACGGCTTTGCGGTCGCCGAAAAACAGGAGCAGATCTTTTCGCACCAGAGCCAGGAAGGGAATCATTATGAGTCTCGAAGGCTCCTTCCTGTGAGAGTAAGAAAAACGGTCTCAAGGTCGGGCTGCTCGCTCGAGACATGATGGAAGCAATGCCCGTTCTCGGCCAGCCAGCGCAGAACACCCGGCGCTTCCCGGGACAGGTCGTGAACTCCAACCCGCAACGTATTCTGTTTCAGCTCAGCGGACTTTACACCCGGCAAGGCCAGCATCTGCTCCGGTTTGAAGCCGTCGACAAGGTCGAGCTCGACGGCGATTATGTTCGTCACGGGCAAGAGTTGGTGCAGCGCCTGTAAGGTGTCGTTGGCGATTACCTTTCCATGATCGATGATCACAATGCGGTCGCAAAGGCGCTCCGCCTCTTCCATGTAGTGCGTGGTATAGATGAGAGTTTTGCCGCGCTTTTTCAGGGTTTCCAGATTTTCAAAAATTGCGTTTCGGCTTTGCGGGTCGACACCAACCGTGGGCTCATCGAGCAGCAGAATCTGCGGGTCGTGCAGCAGAGCCGCGGCCAGATTCAAGCGCCGTTTCATGCCGCCGCTGAACGTTCCGACTTTGTGGTTGGCGCGATCGGAAAGCGCCACCAGGTTCAGAACGTCGTCGATTGCGTGCTTTGCCTTCGCCCCGGCGAGCGAGTAAAGCGCCGCGAAGAAAGTCAGGTTGTCGCGGGCCGTGAGTTGGTCGTAGAGCGCCATGTCCTGCGGAACCAGGCCGATCTTCAGCTTAACTGGGTCGGTATCGCTCTTCACCTGATTGCCTTCGATGAGGACTTCGCCGGAATCGGCGCTCAGCAATCCCGCAATGATGGAGACGGTTGTCGTTTTGCCGGCGCCGTTCGGGCCGAGCAGGCCGATGGTCTCTCCGCGATCCACCCGAAAGCTGACGTCGCTGACGGCCACCAGCGGACCGTACCTCTTCGTAATGTCTTTCACTTCAAGCATGGCTCAAGCACTGCTGCTCCGTCTGGAGTTGACCCAGAATTTCCCTTCAGATTAAGAAGGGCATCATCATATACGGTGTGGGCTCTTCGAGAGTTCGGCAAAACGTCTAAGAGCCTGAAGCGATGCGCAAAGGAAGGATCTTGGGGGGTAAACAGGAAAGCCGCAGGCTGGAACGCTGGCTGGAGATAGTTTAATCCCTCAGCGGCCACGACCGCTCCGGGACCGCCAAGTTTCTTAGGCTACGTGTACGCCGTACTGCTGCCGATACTGCCGCTCGATGGACTCCATCTGGTCCTTGAGGCGGAGTTTCAGCTTCTTCAGACGAACTTCTTCCAGCTTTTCGTCTTCGCTGAGATATCTTTTTTGGGTGAGTGATTCGAGGCGTTTTGAATACTGCGTGTGCTCCTGAGCCAATCGTTGGAACTCTTCGTGACTGGTCAGCAGCAGCTCTCTAGGAGTCATCCAGCAGACCTCCAAACCGGGATTACGCTCAAGGTAGCACAGCACCATAAGCGGTTCAATGCCCAAAAGTGGTGCACGTCTCATTATGAGAATCGATGGGGAATCGATTAGGTAGACTAATCAGGGACAGCGGTCGCTTGTCGAGCCGTGGGTCAAGACCAGGCGATACAGGACCGCGTCTTCCTGCGGATTAGCGTAGTAGAGCTTGCGCCGGCCGCTCTCTTCGAACCCGAGCTGAATATAGAGTGCCCGCGCCGCCTGGTTTGACTCGCGCACTTCCAGAAACACTCGCTCACTGTCTGTTTCGCGGGCGCGAGCAAGCAGTGTCGTGAAAAGCTGCGTGGCCAGCCCTTTTCTGCGGGAAGCAGGGGCTACGACAATGTTCTCCAGTTCCCACTCGGGACCGATTTGATTGGCGATGAGGAAGCCGGGAACGCGAGTGGCGATGCGCGAGGGTGCCGATTCGAGTTGCAGTTCTGGGGCGTGCTTGGCACCGTCGGCGCTCTCCTCAAGCAGAAGAACAAGTCTGCGTGGTCCGTCTCCGCGAGTGCTGAACAGGTCTTCATATTGCCGCTGCGACCAGTGAGAGGCCGTGGGGCATCGCGACTCAAGGTCAAGCATGGCAGGAATGTCAGCGGCGATAGCAGGGCGAACGCTCAATTGGTTTCAGTTTTCCTGTCTGCGATTCGGCTTTTGCTAGAAGCTATGAGGTGACCTTCGCCAGAATCTCCGCGTCGGTGCGCCGGACATAATTTGCTTCCAGCTGCTCTGGCGAAACGGTTTCGCCTGACCGGATTTTTCTCCATCCAATGCGCGCAATCGTGCCCGCGTCGATCGCCTCAACCAGCGAAATGGAAAGCCGTGCGGTCCGTGCGGCCTCGGCCAGCGACTGGTCGGACGTGGCGAGAGTTGCTCCTCCGGTCGACGCGTTTTGTGTTTCCGAGCTTGGCAGTTGCCCTCGTTGCGATTCCGAGAAAACTTCTTCTCGTTTGAGAAGCCGCTCCGTTCGAACCAGCGCCGACTGGCCGGACACATCATATTCTCCGCAGTAAACCTCGCCGCGGCCCGCGTCGAGAAGCGCCAGGACTCTGCCTTGCACTTTCGCCCCGACTGCCACAGCCTCCAACAAAGAAACCGATGCAATCGGCTTCTGCAGAATCTCGGCGAGCGCCTTGATCGCCGCTAAGCCAATTCGCAATCCGGTAAACGATCCTGGCCCGGAGGCCACGGCGAAGGCTTCGATGTCATGCTTGCCGAATTCATGCTTTGTCAACAAAGCCGCGATTTGCGGCACCAGTTGCGCCGAGAAAGTCCCGCCAGAAAGGGAAACGACCTCGATTACCTCGCAGTTGTCGTCCACATCGCCGCGCGCCAGCGCGATGCTGCCAGACCTGCCCGAAGTGTCGGTCGCGAGAAGAAGCATTTCTGATTTTCCGTGGTTGAGAAGTTTCTTGGTTTATCCGTGGCGATCCGCGAAAATCCGTGGCCAAATTACTTGCCTATCCCTGCACCAACTCCAGTAACACCCCGCCCGCACTCGACGGGTGCACGAACACGTAACCATGCCCACCCGCGCCAGTCTTGATCTGTTCTGAAACCAGTCGCACGCCGTTTTTTTTCAGCTGCGCAACGGCCGCCGCCAGGTCCGGAACCTTCAGGCACACGTGATGCAGCCCTTCGCCACGCTTGGCGATGAATTTCGCGATCGCCGAATCGTCCGAAGTCGCCTCCAGCAGCTCAAGACGGCTTTCACCCACTGGCACCATCACCAGACGCACCTGTTCTTGCTCCACGGTCTCTTCCGGCGAAACGCTGAGGCCGAGCTTCTCATAGATCACCTTCGCCGCAGCCAGCGACTTCACTGCGATGCCGAGATGATCAATGGAAAATTCCATTTCCGTTTCCGCCTGACTAAGTTCTTGTCATTCCGAGCAAAGCGAGCAATCTGCTGTCTTTCACTTCCTCCCGGACTCCGCCGCAATCTCTTCCACCAGCGTGTACGGATCGCGCTTATGTTCCGCCACTTCCGTTGCCAGGCGCGCCAGGTTTCCGTCCCCGAGTTGCGCCCGCGCCTTTTCCAGCATGGTATCGCGCAGCATCGTGACCAGACGTTCCTGCCAGTTCTCCACGCTCTTTTTCAGGGCATGATTTTCTTTCTGCAGATAAGTTTCGTATTCCGCGATTGCGGCCGCCAATTCTTTCACGCCGGTTCCTTCGCTGGCCACAGTCTTCAAAATCGGTGGCGTCCAACCGTCGTGGCGCAAAGCCAGCGACTGCAGCGCTCGAATCTCGCGCTCCACGCGCTCGGCCCCCTCGTGGTCGCTCTTGTTGATCACAAAGATGTCGGCGATTTCCATGATGCCGGCCTTGATGGTTTGCACGTCGTCGCCCATGCCGGGGACGAGAATCACAATCGTGACGTCGGCGAGGCGCACAATATCGACTTCGTCCTGACCCACGCCGACGGTTTCGATCAGCACCAGGTCGCGCCCGGAGGCGTCGAGCACCGTGGCCACATCCGCGGTGGTTCGCGCCAGTCCGCCCAGCGATCCTCGCGTCGCCATGCTGCGAATGTAAATCCCGGGGTCGGCGAAGTGTTCCTGCATGCGGATGCGGTCGCCGAGAATCGCGCCGCCCGTGTAGGGACTGGTCGGGTCGACGGCGATGATTCCGATAGTGCGCTTAGCTTCATTATCGCTGACGTCGTTATCGCCCGCACGATAGAGCCGCGCCAGCTGATCGACGAGCGTGCTCTTGCCCGCGCCCGGTGATCCTGTGAGCCCGATAATGCGTGCGTGCCCACTGTGCGGAAACAGTGCCTTCAACAGATCGGACCATCCCGGTGCATGATTCTCGACCACGGAAATCGCGCGCGCGAGGGCGCGGATGTCGCCGGAGCGCAACTGCTCAATCCAAACTCGGAGATCGGGCTGGAGGTCGCGATTCAAGCGATCAGTGTAAAGCAGCGGCAGGCAAACTGAAACTATCGGCGCCGCTGAAATCTGCGGCGCGAACGAATTGCCGAGGCTCATTGCCCGCCGACCCGGTGCGAGGTAGATTGAACGCGAGGCTCATTGCCCGCCAACATTTGGAAACCACTTCCCAAGCCGCGCGCACCATTCGCGCCAGCACGGCCGCATGGCCAGGTTGGGTTCCACTGCTTACATTTCCGGCCGTCACCATTCTGCTGCGCGATCACATGCCGGCGTGGGTATTCATGTGGACGCTGTCCTTCGCGATTTTCCTCGGGCTCAAATGGCAGACCTGGTGGCAAGCTCGCGATCACGTTTCCCACGGCACAGGACGGTCGCTTGCTTATCTAGCGGCGTGGCCCGGCATGGATGCGGAAACTTTTCTCAATTCCCGCAACGTAGTCCCGTCGCCGCAATTTAAAGAATGGCTTTGGGCGGCTGTGAAAACATTGTTCGGAATCCTGCTGCTATGGACGATTGCGCGTCGCATCCCGCAAACGCAAGCGTTGCTTCGCGGCTGGGTCGGCCTTTTCGGCTTAATCTTCCTGTTGCACTTCGGCGGCTTCCATTTGATTGCGTTGTTCTGGCAGGCATGCGGAATTGCGGCGCAGCCCATTATGTCGAAGCCCATCCTGTCGAAGACGCTCAGCGAGTTTTGGGGCAAGCGCTGGAACCTTGGGTTCCGTCAGCTCGCTTACGATTTGATTTTCCGGCCTCTGCACAAACACATTGGCGTAGCCGCCGCGAGTCTGCTGGTGTTTCTCGCGTCCGGCGTGATCCATGATCTTGTGATCTCGCTGCCAGCGCGTGGCGGATACGGCTTACCCACCGCCTATTTCATTTTGCAAGGCCTCGGCGTCACGCTGGAGCGCTCCGGGTTCGGCCGTCGAATCGGTTTGCAGAAGGGAATCGCCGGATGGTTCTTTATGCTAGCAATCGCGGCCGGCCCGGTCTTCTGGCTCTTTCATCCTCCGTTCGTGTTGCGGGTGATCGTTCCTTTTATGTTTGCGATTCGCGCTCTGTGACTAACTTTATGACCAACTCCATGGTGGAACGACTCTTCGGTGTCGACCTGTGGCTCGCTGGCGCCGGTCACTTCGTCATCCTGATTGCCAGCTCTCAAGTCCCGTCCCGCCTGCGCTGGAAGCAGGATCTGGCGCAACTCGTGCCCTTCAACCGGAAGCTGCTGTGGGTGCAGGGCGGTTTCACGGTGCTGACGATCATCGCCTTCGGCGCCCTCACCCTGAGTCTGCACGCGGAATTGCTGCGTGGCGACCGCGCCGCGATGGGATTAGCCTGCTTTATCGGAAGCTATTGGACGGCGCGCATTCTGATCGACGCGTTTTACTTTTCGCACGAAGATTGGCCCAAGGGGAGACAGTTCGTAGTCGGGCATATCCTGTTGACCTGCCTGTTCGCAGCACTGGCGGCCAGCTACTGGGGATTGTTCGTGTGGCAGGTGTGGTTAAAAGCTAAGAGCTAGAAAGGCAATCACCCCAAGGTGGCGGCCGCGCTCGAAACTAATATCTCACAACGTCGCAACCTGGGCAGGACCACCGCGGCCCCGCGGCCAGCGGAGTGGCGCAAAATGGGCAGATTGTGTCGGTCGCTGGCTGAACGGTCGCCCGCAAGTGTCGCAATGACGATTCTTTGGGCGTGCGGAGCAGATTCCATAGTACGAGACCGGCCGCGACGGGCCCAGCGATGCGGAATACCCAGTGTATCGCCACCTCATCCGGAGTGACGGGTGCACCCCAGAAGATCGCAGAAAAAAGTGTAAGCACCAGCAAGGCCGCCCACTTGAATGATCGCCGGGTTCGGGGGCTTGTGTGGGGGTCTTTCTTGCAAAAGGCGCACCGCCAATGCTTCCACAAACCGACGGGCAGAATCGGAATCCAGAAAATGTGCCCAACATCGAAAGTCCGAATTGCCACAGCCCTGCATGCCTGCCCGCATGTAAGGCAGTAGTCGTTGCGAAAAGCGACTCGCTTGGGCCAGAAGTGGTAGGCGCCGTGAATAATGAACATGTCGGTCCCGAAACATTTCGCACGCAGCGAGGTCTGGCGATTAAGGGAGAGATTAATCCTTGAGCAGCTGTCTTGCAATCACCAGCCGTTGAATCTCGCTGGTGCCTTCGCCGATGGTGCAGAGCTTTACATCGCGGTAGAACTTTTCTGCGGGATAATCTTTGATGAAGCCGTAGCCGCCGTGAATCTGTACTCCTTCATTGGCGCACCTGACGGCCACTTCGCTGGCATAGAGTTTTGCCATGGAAGACTCCTGCGTGGTCTTCATCCCGGCGTCTTTCATCGACGCGGCGCGCATGGTGAGCAGCATGGCCGCGTCGATCTCGGTGGCCATATCGGCGAGCTTCCACTGGATAGCCTGAAAATCGCTGATGGCTTTGCCGAACTGCCGCCGTTCTTTAGAATATTTCAGTGCTGCATCGTAGGCACCCTCGGCCATGCCCAGCGAAAGCGCGGCAATCGAAATGCGCCCGCCGTCGAGCACACGCATAGCATCGGGAAATCCGTGACCTTCGCCGCCCAGCAAATTCTCGGCCGGGATCACGCAGTCCTCGAAGATCAACTCGGCCGTATCGCTGGCGCGCAGGCCCAGCTTGTTTTCTTTTTTCCCGGCGCGAAATCCCTTGCTGCCTTTCTCGACGATGAACGCAGATAGCCCGTGAGTGTGCGCCGTCCGGTCAGTCACGGCGAGCGCGACGATCACGTCGGCATAATGCCCGTTGGTGCAGAACGTCTTGGTGCCATTCAGGACCCAGTTGTTTCCCCGGCGGACTGCCGTCATGCGGGCGCTGCCCGCGTCTGAGCCAGACGATGGTTCGGTCAAACCCCATGCGCCGATGAATTCGCCAGTGGCCAGTTTGCTGATGTATTTCTTCTTCTGCGCCTCGTTGCCCGCCAGGAAAATGTGATTCGAACATAGCGACGTGTGCGCCGCCACGATGATGCCGACCGACCCGTCCACGCGCGAGAGTTCCTCGATCGCGGTGACGTACTCGACGTAGCCCATGCCCGCGCCGCCATACTCGGCGGGAAAAATCATGCCCAGCAGCCCAAGCTTGCCCAGTTCCTTGACGGTCGCGAGAGGAAATTCGGACGCCTCGTCCCATTTCATAACGTTGGGCTTGATCTCGCGCTCGGCAAACTCGTGCACCGTCTTCTTCAGGTGCAGTTGCTCATCGTTGAGTTGAAAATCCAAAATTCCTCCGGCCACTTTGGCGGGCGTGCCCGGTATTGATAATCGGGCCGCCGCCGCTGGGCGGGTGTCCCCCACGCTGATGTTGATTAGAACATAGCGTCAGGACGGGAGAAAGTTACCTCGGGCAGGAGCACGGCAAGGCGCGGAAAATAGCGCATTCATTGGCGATTTCCTTACTCTGCCCCCACGTCCCTACCGACCGGACGGATGGGCTATTCGACGAGTGGTGGCGCGGCGGTCGAAACGTCTTCAGAGGAAAGAAAGTTCTCAAATACCTCGTTGGAAAGCAGCCGTCCCTGCGCCGTGAGCCGAATGAAGTCGCCGTCTCGCTGCATCAAGCCATTTCGCACGAGTTCCGCAATCGCATCGCGGAAATTTCCAACCGCTTGCTCGCCGAGGTTCGCAGAGAGCTCTAGCAAATTCACCCCGCGAGTCAGGCGTAGCCCCAGAAAGAAATTCTCTTCCAAGGCCGATGATCGTGACACCACCGTCCGCTGCAACGGCGCGCCGGCAACGTAGTGTTCCAGTACGTCCGAAGCCGCGAACCTCACGGCGTCCGCATCCGGGCTCGCGGAAACCAGCATGGAATGGGCGTCCACGCCGAAGCCGAGATAGGGCTGGCGCATCCAATATTTCAGGTTGTGTCGCGATTCGAATCCCGAGCGCGCAAAATTGGATATCTCATATTGGCGGACGCCAGCCGCTTCCAGCTTTTCGCACGCCGCAAGATAAAAATCGACAACCGCTTCTTCGTCAGGCACACAATGGGCGTGGTAACGCGTGCCGCCCGCAATCAGCTCGCGACCCAGTCGCGAATCCTCGTCCACTTCCAGCATATAAACGCTCACATGCGGGGAGCCAGTCGCGATGATTTCCTCCAGAGAATATTGCCAGCTCGCCTCAGTCTGGTGCGGCAATCCAGCGATCAGATCGATATTAAAGTTCGCAATTCCGGCCGCCCGCAGCCGGGCAATCTCCTCGACCACGGTCGCGCGCTTGTGCAGTCGTCCCACGGCCGCAGCTTCGGCATCCACAAAAGACTGCACCCCCAGGCTCACACGGTTCACGCCGCAGCGCAGCAAACTCTCGATCACCACAGGCGCGAGCGTGCCCGGTGCACACTCCACGGTCACTTCGGCATCGGCCTGCACATCGAACTCGGATCGCACCGCAGCAAAGATTCGCTCCAACTGGCCCGTTTCGAGCACAGTGGGCGTTCCGCCGCCGAGATAAATCGAATCCACCAGGCGTTCGATCTTCCCGCCCATCTGCGACGCGATCTGCGCGGCGTTGCCAATGTCGGCACACACCCGTTCCACATAGCGCTCGAACACGGTCCGCGAAAACACGTCCGAAGCGAAGTTACAGTAGCTGCACTTGGTGCGGCAGAACGGAACTGAAATGTAAATGCCAAAGGCCACTGCTTGATTATCCCACCCTCAGACGTATCCCATTCTCACCTTTTTCCTACTGCAACCTTTTCCATCTTCCCCGCGCCCTTCGCATCTACTCATGAGTGCCCGGCTGAGGTACCCTGTTAGCAGCGCCTGCAACGGCGCTTCGCTCGCCAGCCCAACAAATAGAAGACGCCGGCTACTCAAGGAATGGCCCAAGAAGAAGAAGTATTAGGCAAAGCGTATGACAGCCGCCTCATGCGGCGTCTGCTCACCTACCTGCGTCCTTATCGCTGGCAGGTGGCGGTCGCGCTGGTGTCGATCATCTTCAAATCTTTTGCCGACGTGCTGGGACCGTATCTCACCAAAGTGGCGATCGACCGCTACCTGGCGCCGGCCAAAGGCGTAACTTCCGGCGTGTGGAGTTGGCTGAACCCGCGTCCGCTTACCGGCATCGCGCAGATTGCGAGCATCTACGTGGGATTGCTGGTCTTCAGTTTCCTGCTCGAATTCCTGCAGACCTATTACATGCAGTGGACCGGACAGAAAGTAATGTTCGACCTGCGCAGCCAGATTTTCCGCCACCTGCAGCGCATGCATGTCGCGTTCTACGACAAAAATCCGGTCGGCCGCCTGGTGACCCGCGTCACTACTGACGTGGACGCCTTGAATGAAATGTTCACTTCCGGCGTGGTCTCAATTTTTGAAGACGTCTTCGTGCTCGCCGGCATCATCGGCATCATGCTGTGCATGAACTGGAAGCTGGCGCTGATCACCTTTGCCACGTTGCCCTTCATCGTGGTCGCGACCAAGGTCTTCCGCGACAAGGTGCGCGACTCCTATCGCCGTATTCGCATCGCGATCGCGCGCATCAATTCCTATCTGCAGGAGCACGTCAGCGGTGTCGTGGTAGTGCAGCTTTTCAATCGCGAGCGCAAAGCCTACGATCGTTTTTCGGAAATCAACCGCAGCCACATGGACGCGTTCAAAGACGCGATCCTGGCCTACGCGGTCTACTATCCCGTGATCGAAGTTTTATCTTCGATCGCCATTGCGTCGGTGGTCTGGTGGGGGGGCAATCAGATTATTCGCGGCACCATTGCCAAAGCCGTAAGCATCGAATTCAATCCGCACACGCTGATCGCGGTTCACCTGGTTGCGACCGCCGCTTCGTTGGGCGTGCTGGTCGCGTTCATGCAGTACGCGCAGCGTTTTTTTCGCCCAATCATGGACTTCAGCGAGAAGTACAACATTCTGCAATCGGCCATGGCCGCCAGCGAACGCATCTTCAAGCTGCTCGATGCTCCCGTGGAAGTTGTCTCCGCCGCAACCACGAAACGCCCGCAAGGCCCCGGCCGCATCGAGTTCGACCACGTCTGGTTCGCCTATCGCGAGGCGGCGGAAGAGAATGTTACGAGCCATGCCACAACGGACTTCGTTCCCGACTGGGTTCTCCGCGATGCTACGTTCACTATCGAACCGGGAGAAACAGTGGCCATCGTCGGCCACACCGGCGCCGGCAAAACGACGCTCATCTCTCTGCTGCTGCGTTTCTACGACGTGCAAAAAGGCGCCGTGCGCATCGACGGAATCGACGTCAAAGAAATGGACCTCGCCGATCTCCGCAGCCGTTTCGGCGTAGTCCTGCAGGATCCGTTTCTGTTCAGCGGCACCATCGCCGGAAATATTCGCCTGGGTACCGAGCGCATTCAGGACGCCGACATCGCACAAGCCGCCGAAGACGTGAACCTGGCCGACTTCATCCGCACCCTGCCCAACGGCCTCAACCAGGAAGTGCGCGAACGCGGTTCCACTTTTTCCACCGGTCAGAAGCAGCTCATCTCGTTTGCGCGCGCCCTGGCGCACGATCCAAAGATTCTGATTCTCGACGAAGCCACTTCCAGCGTCGATACCGAAACCGAATTCCGCGTGCGCGACGCCCTCAACCGCATGGTCGAAGGCCGCACCTCGCTCATCATTGCCCACCGCTTATCGACGGTGCAGCGCGCCAACAAGATCATCGTCATGCACAAAGGCCAGGTCCGCGAAATGGGCACACACCAGGAACTCCTCGCCCAGCGCGGCATTTACTTTAAGCTTTACCAGTTGCAATATAAAGATCAGGAAATCAGCGCCGGGCGCGCGCCCGCGCATGAGGACGGTCTCGAACAGCCAGAAGTGACTGCGCGCGGAGACGACTAACAATCTCCAACGCTTAAGGATGGGGCTCGGGCGCAGGGTCGCGAGTGACCTCAAGTTCCGCCCAATAATTCCGCCGCGCGGTCACGACAAGGCTGGGATGCTCTTTTAATCGCAACTCGATCGTGTGGAGACCCGGATGAGGGGACTGCGGCTGAAAGCTCAGAACATATCGATTCGGCACGTGGTTCGCAATCGTGAGTAAGCTGCTCTCCAAACTGCGAGCGTTGCCGAATCGAAAATATTCGCCGCCAGTAAGATGCGCGACGCTCTCCGGAACATTTCGCCGCAATCCATTCATGGTCAGCAGCACCGCCATCTTTGCCGCCCGCAAAGGAGGCGCGAGCTCGCTGAGACACTCCCAGGTCTGCGCTGCCCGGCTCGGCTCAGAATCTGCGTTTGGGTCCTTAGCCATGCATCCTCCCGGAGGCCCGGGCTCATTGTTGTTCAGCTTCGACGCCTCGCCCTTGATCTCCGACTTCGAGCTGGAAAACCCGATGCTGTAAATGGCCGTGTTCGTGTCGCTGATTTCTCGCACCGCCTCATCCAGTTTCATGTGGCTGCCGTGGTCGATGGTCTCGCTGAGCAGCAGAATCGCGCGCCGGTATTCGGGCGGCTGTTTTCGCAGCAAGTCAATTGAAAACCCCAGGCCATCGAGAATCGCGGCTCCGCCATTCCCCGGGCTCAGTCCGTGGATCGCAGCGTCCACCACATCCAGGTCAGACGTGAAATCCTGCAGCAGCGTCGGCGCGCTGTCGAAGCCGACCACCGCAATCCTGTGCGGAACATTGCCGACCACTGCCTCGATCGTGGTTGCAAGACGCTGATACTTGTCGAGTTGACGTGCTCCTCCACCACCCGTTTCCACCGCAATGACCAAAGCTAGCGGCTCATCGTCCGTGTTTTCCTCAAGGGCAACCTTCTCCTCGACGCCATCATCCGTAATCGTGAAATCTTTGGCAGTAAGCGTGAAGACAAGTTCTCCCGACTTTGTTCTGACGAGCGCTGGAACCAGGACCAGATTCGAGCGCGCACTAAGGACAGGATTTGCGGAGGTGACAGTTGATGTGGGGGGAGTCGAAGTCTGCGCCAGAGCAACCGGTATCCACGCGAGCACGACGACGAGCCGGAAGACGAAGCCGAACTTCATGGGCGGATACCAAAAATCGAGCCCAGCGAATCAAACACTTACTCACAAGCTCGTGGGCTCACTTCCATCGCCTGGCAAATGGTGACCCCGGAGGGAGTCGAACCCCCAACCCTCAGATCCGAAGTCTGATGCTCTATCCAGTTGAGCTACGGGGCCATTTACGGCGAAATCATTGCACAGGCTCGCCGAATAGCAAACTTCACGGGCGTCCTGCGAGTTCGATTTTACACCCAGCGCGCCAGCGAGCCCGCGACAGGTACGCCCGCGGCTTTACAATGCTTTCTTGCGAATTCTCATCTCAGCTGGCGAAGCCTCGGGCGAAATGTATGGCGCTCAGCTTATCGAAGCTTTGCGTCGCGCGGCCGCGGAGAACACTGCGGAGCTGCGCTCCGCGCGGACCCTTCCACTTCGCTCAGGGCAGGCTCGCGAGGCGCCCGTCCCCACACAAGCAGAGCCTCCCACACGAGCATTGCAGCTCGATTTCTTCGGCGTCGGCGGAGACCGCATGCGCGCGGCCGGTTGCGACACCGTGGTCGACGCCAAGGATCTCTCCGTGGTCGGCATCACCGAAATCCTCAGCCACCTGCCGAAAATCTACTCACTCTACCGCCATCTGATTGCCGAAGCTGACAAGCGCAAGCCCGACCTCGCCATCGTCATCGATTCTCCCGCGTTCAACTGGCGCGTCGCCCGGCAGATGAAAAAGCGCGGCATCCCCACGGTTTACTATGTCGCACCGCAATTCTGGGCGTGGCGCCAGGGCCGCGTCCGCCTCATCCGCAACTACATCGACAAAGCTCTCGTGATTTTTCCCTTCGAGGAGCAGTTCTACCGCGATCGCGGCGTGGACGCCACTTTCGTCGGCCATCCGCTGGCCGAACTCCCGCACCCCGCCATCGAACGCGACGACTACGCCGCGGAATCCCACCTCGACCCCACCAAACCATGGATCACGCTCATGCCGGGCAGTCGCGTAAAAGAAGTGCGCATGAACCTGCCCACGATCCTGGAAGCGGCAGCGCAACTCGGCTCCAGCTACGAATTCCTGCTCCCCGTCGCGCCCACGCTTGACCGCAGTTTCCTGATGGACCTGATCGCCCGACAGTCGGCGTCTCAACAGAAAACCGCGCAACCGAAAATCACGCTCGTCCCCGAATCCCTGCCCGCCCTGTGGCACTCCCGCGCCGGCATCGTCGCCAGCGGCACCGCCACGGTCGAAGCTGCCATGATGGGCACGCCCTTCGTGATGGTCTACCGCGTCTCGCCGCTCACCTACGCGCTAGGCAAGCCACGGGTAAAAGTCCCGCACTTCGCCATGGTCAACCTGATCGCCGGCGAGGAAGTCGTCCCCGAATTAGTGCAACACGACTTCACCCCGCAGAAAATCGTCACGCACCTGAATGAGATCCTCCCCGATGGTCCTGCCCGCGACCGCATGCTGGAAGCCTTGGCCCGTGTCAAAGGCCGCCTTCGCTCTCCACAAACCGCTCCTGGCGCTCCCCAGCACCCCGCCGACCGCGCCGCCCAAATCGTTCTGACCCTGAACCGAAGGCTGAAGCCCTAAACCGAAGCCCCAAGCTTTCCTCCTAAACCTTGTGCTCGCAGCATCTTTTAGTGGAGAATCTTCATCATACCAATGGGTAGGCCCATTTCCGGAGACTCTCCTTAATGCAGATCCGCCTTCGGCGCGTTCAGAGCGTCCTGTCGAGTTTCCTCGCCCTGCTGCTACTGACTCTGGTCGCCGTGCCCGCCCGGGCTGCGGACCGAGCCCGCCTGCGCGTCGACGATTACCAGATCGAGGCTGAACTTTCGCCGCACCTTCACCAGATCACCGCCCGCGCCAAGGTCAAGTTCACTGCCCTGCAGGACTTAAACGTTGCCGTCTTCGAACTCAACAACGCGCTGCGGGTCACCCGCGTGCTTGACGCGAACAACAAGCCGCTCAACGCCGAGCGCCTCACCCAGGATTTCACCGTCCGCGTTCCGCTCGCCGACGGCCTGACCAAAGACTCCTCCACCACGCTCACCTTCGAATACGAAGGCACCATCGAAAACGCTGACGATAGTCCCGTCCCCGGACTCAGCCTCGCCTACATCGGCGACGACACCAGCTATCTGCTCTACTCCGGACGCTGGTTCCCGGTCAGCGGTTACGGCCTGAACCGCTTCACGTCCACCATCAGCGTCACCGTGCCGGCTCACATGCTCGTCATCGGCAGCGGAAAGTCCACGGTCACTGAGAATGGTCCGTCTACAAAGCCCGGCTCCAATGGCTTGCCCACCAAGACTTTTACTTTCACCTCGGCGAAGCCAAGTTTTCCCGGCACCATCGTCGCCGGAATTTTCCAGGAATACAAAAGCGACGATGCCGGCATGGATCTGCACGTTTTCTTCAAGCCCACACATCAGTCTCTGGCCGCCACTTATGCCACTACCGCGGTGCAGGAATTTACTTACTTCATCACGCTCTACGGCATCCCGCAGTCGCAAAAACTCAACGTTGTTGAACTTCCCAGCGACACCGTTCCGTACGCCTGGGCCCCGGAGATTGCGGGCATCGCTGGCCACTCCATCACCGAGAAGCCTAACTACCGTCTGCTGGCCAACGCCATCGCGCACCAGTGGTGGGGCGTCTCCGTGAGTCCTGCTACGAAAGACGATTGGTGGCTGAGCGACGGTTTTTCGCGTTACTCCGAAGCCATGTACGTCGAGAGCGCGGCCGGAGCTGCCGGCCTCGAAGAAGCGGTAAAAGATATGTCGGTGGGCGCTCTCGCCTATGACACCGTGCCGCTGTCGAGCGCCAGCAAGCTCGACTTGTTCTCCACCGAGTTCCAGTCTCTGGTCACCGACAAAGGCGCGATGATCCTGCACATGCTCCGCTGGGTGCTCGGCGAGGATAAATATCTCAAGACCATGCGCGATTTCGCCACGCAGTATGCCGGAAAATCCGCCACCACCGATGACTTCCGCGCCGTCGCCGAGAAAAATTACGGCGACCAGCTCACCTGGTTCTTTTCCCAGTGGCTTGATTCCACTGGCGCGCCGGAATTCAAAGTAAAGTACACCGTCTACCGCCTGGGCACTGACAAGGGTTTCCGCGTGACCGGAGAAATTAACCAGGATCTCGATCTCTTCCGGATGCCCGTCGATCTCCGCATCGATACCGACGGCAAAACGGAAGACAAGCGCATTGAAGTCGTGGGCACCGACTCGCCGCTCACGGTGGAAACCTTCGGCCGCCCGCGCCGCATTGCCATCGACCCCGACCACCACGTCCTTACCAACTCGTCCGACGTGAAGCTCTACGCTTCCGTCCTGCGTGGGCAGGCGCTGCAGCAGCAGGGAGATCTCGCCGCCGCGCTCACCGAGTTCAACAAAGCTCTCGATCTCAACAAGAACAGTTCGCTGGCCCACTACCGCGTCGCCGAGGTTTTCTTTTTCCAGCGCAACTACCAGGCCGCCGCCAATTCCTACCGCTCCTCGCTCAACGGCGACGGCGAACCGCGCTGGACCGAAGTTTGGAGCCACATCCAGCTCGGAAAGATCTTCGACATCACCGGCCAGCGCGAGCGCGCCATCAACGAATACCGCCAGGCCGTCCAGACCAACGACAACACCTTCGGCGCTCTCGAAGAAGGCCGCAAGTATATGCAGAAAGCCTACGAGCGTCCCAAAGAAAAACCTCAGCAATAACGTCGGCGGCGCAGTTTCGTTTGCTGAAATTGTCCACCTTCGGACACTATTTACCTGAAAATCGCCCGGCCTTAAATTGACGCATTTTCAATACCCTCACCCGGCTAACCTTTTTCCCCTCACCGATGTCTAATCAACTACGCTGCCCGGGAACTTTTGGGTTCCCGGCTGCGTATCTCTGATCAGATGGTTGGGCGGGATTGAGACCCCTCGCCTGAACGTTACCCGGGGCCCCCACGCTCCTCCCCGGAGGTGTGGGGGCATGTTTTTCTCTTCCATTTTCTATGCGGATGCTTCTCGATATCGTGCGGCAGTCCCTGTCTACGTTGTGGGCGCACAAGCTGCGTTCTTTCCTCACCATGTTCGGAATTGCCTGGGGCGTAGGCTCGCTCCTGCTTCTGGTAGGGCTCGGCGAAGGTTTCCGCAGCGGCCAGGAGCGGGAACTCGCCACCCTCGGACAAAATATTATGTTCATGTTCCCGGGCCGCATCCCCGCGGTCGAGGGCAGTACGCAGTCCGGCCAGATTTATTACTTCACTTACAAGGATTACCTCGCCGTACGCGATCAGGCCAAGTTCGTGGGCGCTCTCTCGCCGGTCTTGAACCGCGAAGATATCCGCGCCGTCAGCGACTACGGTTCCACCAACGGCCAGGTCTTCGGCGTGGGCTCCGATTACAACCACATTCGCACCGTACCCGTCGATCCCGGCCGCTGGTTCAACGCGCAAGATAATACCGAGCGCCGCCGCGTCGCCATCGTGGGCTGGGAACTGCTCAAGAATATGTTCCCCGGCCGTCCCGCCGTCGGTTCCACCATTCTTCTCAACGGCGTCAGTTTCGACGTGATCGGCGTGGTCGCCAAAGTCGGACGCGACGGCAACAACGGCACCAACGCGCGCATCTTCATTCCTGTCGAAACCATGCTCAGCCTTTTCCCGCTGACCAAGGCCAATTCCGAGGACGCCATTTCGTTTCTCAACTACCAACCAATCCGCAAGGAACTTCACACCGAGGCCAAAAACGAAATTCACCAGATCATCGCCCGACGTCACGGTTTCGATCCCAACCTTCAGGATGCCTTCGGAGACTGGGACACCATCGAGAACATGAAGCGCGTCGGCCTCATCTTCGACGGCATGGATTGGTTTCTCGGCGTCGTCGGCGTAGTCACGCTCGGCCTCGGCGCCATCGGCATCATCAACATCATGCTCGTGTCGGTCACCGAGCGCACCAAAGAGATCGGCCTGCGCAAAGCCCTGGGCGCGACGTATCGCACGATCCTCACGCAATTTTTTATCGAAGGCGCATTCTTAACGGCCTTCAGTGGAGGCATCGGCCTGGCCATCGCCACGGCCTTCGTCACGCTGCTGGCCATGCTCCCGTCGCCGGAAGGCTTCGACACCCCAAGAATCATCCCCGCGTCGGCGTTCGCAGCCATCGTCTCGCTGGCAGTAGCAGGCATAGCGGCTGGTTTGTATCCGGCGCGAAAAGCAGCGTTGTTGCCGCCGGTAGAAGCGCTCCGGCAGGAGTAGAACAATTTCAGATTGAAGATTTCAGATTGAAGGTCTTCAATCTGCAATCTAAAATCTGCAATCTAAAATCAACCAAGCTAGAAACTAGAAACTGTTCCTAATGATCACCGACCTCGCCATGCAAGCCTACACCGCGCTGCGCCACAATCGCAGCCGAACGCTCCTCACCATGCTGGGCATGGCCTGGGGCATAGCGACGGTCGTCCTGCTTCTCGCCTACGGCACCGGCTTCGAGCGCGGACTCTGGTCCGCCTTCCGCTCCTTTGGCACCAACCTCGTATTCATCTTCCCCGGCCGCACCGAACTCCAGGCCGGAGGCACCAAAGCCGGAACGCAGGTTCGCCTCAACGTCAACGATCTCGATTACATCCGCACCGAAGTTCCACTTCTCAAGCGCGTCTCTCCCGAAGTCACAAAACAATGTCTCGCCGCCTTCGGAACGCGCAGCGCCACTTACGGCGTCAGCGGAGTCTACGCCTCCTACGCTCACATGCGCCGCCTCGACATTGCCGAAGGCACATTCTTCAGCGAAGCCGACGACTTCACCCACACCCGCGTCGCCGTCATCGGCTCGGACGCGAAGAAAAAGCTGTTCTCGGGTCAGAACGCCATCGGACAAAATCTCCGCCTCGACGGAATCTCCTACCAGATCGTCGGCGTGATGAAACATCAAATTCAACACGGCGACGACAACATCAACGAGCACGTTTACGTGCCCTACAGCGCAATGAGCGACCTTGCCAACACCTACTACCTCAGCGCCGTCGTCATGGAGTACGAAGGCGACCACGCCAAAGTCGTCAAAGCCGTGCGCGAGTCCATGGGCTTCCACCACAACTTCGATCCCAAAGACCAGCGCGCGATTTTTGTCTTCGATGTTTTCGCCGACCTGCTCGACCTGCAAGTCATCTCCACCGGGATCAAAATTCTCCTCGGCTTCATCGGCCTGCTCACGCTGGGAATCGGCGGTGTCGGCTTAATGAACATCATGCTGGTCTCAGTGACGCAGCGCACCCGCGAAATCGGCGTGGAAAAAGCTCTGGGCGCGCACCGCTGGCACATCCTGTTCCAATTCCTTGCGGAAGCTCTTGTGATCACGGCCGTGGGCGGCCTGCTGGGCGTGGTGCTCGCTTATTTAATTTCGTGGTCCGTCGGCGGCCTGCCCTTGTGGAGCGCCTTCGAAGAAAACGCCAGCGAAGGGGACATCCACCTCTACATCGATTCCGCCACGCTGATCTGGTCCACCGCAATCCTAAGTTTCGTCGGCATCATCAGCGGCATGCTGCCGGCCATCAAAGCCGCAAGGCTTGATCCCATCGAAGCGTTACGCTACGAGTAGATGCTCATATTTGTAGTCTGTCATCCTGAGCGAAGTAGCTGTTTCGCGAAGCGAAGCAGCTACGCAGTCGAAGGCTCCCTAGCAGCTCAACGTCAGCAGCCTTCCTACGAGGAGTTCCCGCCACACACATTCCGCGCCCACTGTGGTGACTTCCCCCTTCCCTCCGCTAGAATCCTTGCGTGTCCGAAAGTGCAAACCCGCGCCTCGACCGCGTCCAAGCCCAGCTCCGCCTCTACGAGCATCCCCTCCTGGATTTCTCCGCGCGCGCCAAGAAAGACGGCGTCGAGATCATCATCCAATTCAAAGACGAATCCGTCCCCGTGCACATCTACTATTTCGATCTTCATCCCCGCGACCTCGACGACTCCCAATTCGAATGGAGCTTCCAGCGCCAACTCTTCGACGCCCTGCACGACTACTTCATGGAAATGTTCATCCGCACCCCGCAAGACCGCACTGACCGCCGCCAGAGAGGTTTGTGAATCCACTTCGCCAAAAAATCGAGCAGGAAATCCACGCCCGCGGCCAAATCCCTTTCTCGCGCTATATGGAACTCTGCCTCTACGATCCCGACCACGGCTACTACTCCCGCAACGCCGAACAGTTCGGCAAGTCCGGTGACTTCTATACCTCAAGCGACGTGCACGCCGTCTTCGGTCGTCTGATGGCACGCCAGTTCGAAGAAATGTGGCGAGCCCTTGGCTCTCCAGAAAAAATCGTTATAGTCGAACTCGGACCTGGCCGCGGCCTCTTCGCGCAAGACGCTCTCGACTGGTCAGAAAAACAATTTCCCGACTTCTTCTGCGCCTTGCGTTACATTCTGGTGGAATCCTCACCCGCCCTACGCCGGCGCATCGAGAGCACGCTGAGTCGTCATCTCGATTCAGGACATGCTGTTTTGGCCTCTGGTCGAGAAGCCCTCGGCACAGGGCAAAGCGCCAGCACAACCGGGAAGGGCACGACTTCAGTCGTGCCGAATAGCGGCGCGGAGATTTGGGCTTCAGCCCCTGGGGTTCCGCTTGTTGTCTTCGCCAACGAATTCTTCGACGCCCTCCCCGTCGAAATCCTGAGCCCGCAAGGCGCCCTCCGCATCGACACCCGCGACAACCGCTTCGTCGAAACCTGGGCCCCCCCCTCGCCCGAGGAACTGGAATTCCTCGACCGCCATTCCATCCATCCCGAAGCCGGCGAACGCGTCGAAGCCCAGCTCATCGCACGGAACTACATGCGCCAGATCGCCTCCACCATTCGTCGCGGATTCCTCGTCGCAATCGACTACGGCTACACTCGCGCTGAGCAACTCGCCGGGCGCCATCGGGGTACGCTTAAAGCTATACGTCAGCATTCCGTCGGAGCCAATCCCTACGAAGCTCCCGGCGAACAGGACATCACCGCCGACGTAAACTTCACCGCGCTCGCCGCCGCCGCCGAACAGCACGGCATGCAAACGCAAAAGCTGATCACGCAATCCCAATTCCTGATGGGCATCGGCGAAGCCACCCAATTTTCCGACGCCTTCGAAGACTGCCGCCTGCCCCAGGAGCGCGCCAAAGTCGCCCTGCAACTCAAGCACCTCGTCACCGCCGCCGGCATGGGTGAGAGCTTCCAAGTGCTGATCGCAAGCATAGGAATCAAAGAAGAAAAAGTAGCGGCCCTGTCGGGCCTAAACTTCGGCCGCAGTTAACAAGCTCTCTACGGGTTGTCATCCTGAGCGAAGCGTAAGGTCCGCGAAAGCGAACCTTACGCGCAGTCGAAGGATCCCTATTAGTTTCGATGATTGTTGGGGATCAGGTTGAGACGGATCCCTTCGTCTCCGGATACTCATACACGCCGCGCCCGCACTTCCGCCCCAGTCGCCCGGCCTGCACGTACTCCACCAACAAAGCCGCGGGACGATATTTCTCTCCCAACGTTTGGTGCAGATATTCCAGAATGCTCAGACGCGTATCGAGCCCCACCAGATCGACCAACTCGAACGGTCCCATGGGATGGTTCAGTCCCAGCTTCACGGCCTTGTCGATGTCCGCCGCCGAGGCAATGCCTTCCTGAAGCATGAGGAACGCTTCGTTGCCGATCATGGCGTTGATGCGGCTGGTGATGAAGCCGGGCGACTCTTTGATCACGACCACTTCTTTTCCCATGCGCTTGCCCACTTCCACGGCGGAGGTCAGCGTGTCGTCGTCGGTCTCGAGAGCGCGCACCACTTCCAGCAGCTTCATCTTGTGCACCGGATTAAAAAAGTGCATGCCCACGATTTTCCTGGCACGGTAGGTAACGCTGGCGATCTCGGTGATGCTGAGCGATGAAGTGTTGGAAGCGAGAATCGTGGCGGGACGGCAGATCTTATCGAGCAGCGTGAAGATTTCAATCTTCGATTCCATCTCTTCCGGAACTGCTTCGATCACGAGATCAGCTTCGCGCGCGGCCTCGTCCACCGACCCCGCGTATTCCACGCGGCGGAAAGCCGCATCGGCATCGGGCGCTGCGACTTTGCCAAGTTCAACTGCCTTGTCGAGGTTGACGCGGATTTCGTTCTCTGCTTTGCGCAGCGCTCCCGGCAGGAGGTCTTCGAGGATGGTGCGGTAGCCGCCGAGCGCGGCGGCGTGGGCGATTCCGCGGCCCATGGTCCCGGCGCCGATCACGGCGATGGTCTGGACCTGCGCCACTGACTAGCCCGCCTTCTCCAGGTCGGCGAGCGCGGCGTTGAGCGCACCGCCGGCCGTACGCAAATATTCCGCTAGCCGCTTCCGCTCTTCGGCACTCATGTTCGGAATGTAAAGGCAAAGGCGGCGCAAGGTCGCGGTAATGTCGTCTACGTAATTCATGGAACGGATGAGTTCACCTGTCGCTGGCATAAGAGCTCCTGTCGTGAGGCCGAAACTACTATTTTGGACGTGCTAACGCATTTAGTAAAGCGACCAAGTCTAAACCAAAGTCTTTCAACACGAAGGGCACGAAGTTCCACGAAGGAAACCTATGGGTAGCCCTTTGTGTACGAATCCTGCCCTGAGCGAAGTCGAAGGGTGCTTGGTAGTCATTGAATTTACGAATCGGATCTCATCGAGAAACTTCGTCGCGGAAACGGTGCACAAGAATTATGAATATCCTATGTAACTTGTGTCAGAATAGCGCCGATCAATTGTTTTTATGGGTCAGGGGATGACCCTGCGAATCGAATAGCCATGAGTGAAAACGTTTTGAAACGCTATATTTTCGCGAGCGATTTCGATCAGACGCTTACCTTCAACGACTCCGGCTATGTGCTGGCGGAGCTGGTCGGGATTCCTACGGACGAGTTCGAGCGTAAGGCCAAAGGCATGGCGAAGATCAACCTGGTGCAGCAGGGCGCGGAGCTGGCGTATCTTCTGCTGCACGATCCTGAGTTCAAGGCGAAGGTGCGCAAGGAGCATCTGCACGAAGCGGGCAAGCGCGTGCGGCTGAAAGAAAATATTCAGCTGCTCTACCAGCTGCTGGAAGCTGGGATCGACGGACATTTCTTCGATTTTTATGTGCTCTCGGCCGCGCCCGTGGAAGTGATCTACTCGGCGCTCGAGGGCATCGTACCCAAGGATCACATTTACGGCACGCAGTTTCTCTACAAGCCTTCCGGCGAGATCGATACGATCGTGCGGGCGACGGCTGGTTACGGCAAGGTTGCGGTGCTCGACCAGTTGCTGAGCAAACACGTGGTGGGGCCAGACCATGTGATCTACAGCGGCGACGGCAGCTCTGATATTCACGTGATGCTGCATGTGAATGCGCGTGACGGATTGACCATCGCGGTGTCGGAGTCGCCGGACATCTCGCAGATTGCCAAGCGCACGGTGCTGAGCACGAGCGCGCTGGCGGTGCTCGCTCCGATACTGGAGGAAGTGGCGGGGTGGGAGCGGTCGCGGATTCGCAGTTTCTTTGAGGCGAACGGGATGCTGATCCAGGAGTGGGAGCGGGTGCGGACGGATTGGTTGACGCTGCGTCCAGTGGCGAGGGAGGCGACTGCTGCCGAAGGGGTGGTTTGAGGGGCTAAAGTTTTCCACAGTGTTCCTGAAGGAACACTTCTGCGATTTGCACACGAGCGCCGCAAAGAATATCGTCCCTGTAATAGCCAGGAGATATTGGGGCGTAAATGCTTCTGAGCCAAGCGGTTCGAGGGTGCTGCCGATATATCGGCAGCGGGTGTGGCAAAAAGGCAACACAAGAACTGGGCTCTCGGGAGGGCGAAAACAGCTCCCAATTTCTCAGATTGAGAAGACTGCAAGAGAAAGACCATCGCATGCTACGAGACAAGAGTTTGATTCCGCTTTCCCGGCAACACCAGCATGCGCTGGCTTTGTGCGTGCGGATTGAGCGCGCTTCGCCGATTGTGGATGCGGACTTGGGTGCCTGGCGGGCGGAGATTGCGGTGCTTTTCGAACAGGAGATTCGGATTCATTTTGCGGCGGAGGAGTTGGTGGTTTTTCCGGCGGCGCGGGGGTTTGCGGAATTGGTTTCGCTGGTGGAGGAACTGATTGCCGAACACGTTCGGTTGCGGGAATGGTTTGTGCGAGTGGAGGGTTTGTCGAGCGCAGATTTGCTCTTGTTTGTTCGCGGGCTTTCTAAGCACATTCGAAAAGAAGAGCGGCAGCTTTTTGAGGGGCTGCAGAGGTTGATGAGTGGGGAGGAGCTTGCGGTTCTGGGTACGCGGTTGGAAGACGCGCTTCGCGATGCGACGCAGGCTTGCGCGTTGCCGGCGGCGGGCAAGATGCAAGAGAGAGCAGGTTCCTCTCCGGCTGGCGCCGGTTCGTAATGACAAACGCTCCGGTAGTGGCTCAATTTGGAATTTCTTTGCGTCCTTTGCGGTTGGAGTCTGTTGGTTTCCGCCCAAGAACAACAACCTTTAACCGCAAAGTTCGCAAAGGAAAGCCGCAAAGGACGCGAAGAAATTCAAACAGAGCCACTACCAACGCTCCGGCGAGTTTGCTGTGTGTGGGGCTTGACGATAGAATGAAGAGAGCCGCGCCTTGCGGCGGACGGGGACTAGCGGGCCAACCATGGAATCTGGGATGTCGGGCGAGGAAAGTTTTCTTCAGGGTGACTTCGATCCGGAAAAACTAAGTCTTTGCGTGAGGGTCACGCTGGCAGCGAACCGCGCGTCGGTGGACCCGGTGGTTGCGGAAGTGATGGAAACCATCCGGCGGGTGAAGTGTGTCGATGGCAAGGAAGACGCGATCGAGTTGGCTTTGCAGGAAGCGCTGGCCAATGCCGTGGTCCATGGCGCGAAAGAAGACCCCAACAAAACCGTGGAGTGCATTGTGGCTGTCGAGGAAGATCGCGGGCTGATTATTATCGTGCGCGATCCGGGGCCGGGGTTTGACGTGGGGGCGATTCCCAACTGCACAGTTGGGGAGAATGTTTACTCGAATCATGGGCGGGGGATTTTTCTGATTAACCAGTTGATGGATAAGGTGGAATTCCGTAAGAATGGGGCGGAGATTCACATGGTGAAGAAGTAGGGGCCTCAGGGGCTGAAGCCCTCCCGAGTTTGGGAGCTTTACGCGGCGCTGAAGCGCCGCTCTTCCACAGTATTACGGGCGCCTCCCACGGGATTACAGGTATCTCCACGGGTAGTTATACGGGTCTCCACGGCACGGACTTCCGCGGTACATGTTCTTCCACATTCCTAATTCTCGCTATTCTTTTGCGGCGATTCCCAAGGATTTCATTTTGCGGTAGAGGTGGCTGCGCTCGAGGCCGAGGGTTTCGGCGGTGCGGGTTACATTGCCGTGGTTTTCGTCGAGCTTTTTCAGGATGAAGTCGCGCTCGTAGGCGTCGCGGGCCTGGTGCAGGGTGGAGAATTCGGACTTGGCGGGGCGGCGGGTGCCGTCGCGATAGACCAAGGGCGGCAGGTGTTTGCGCTCGAAGCGGGTGGTAGTGGGATTCATGATGACGATGCGCTCGATCACGTTGCGCAGTTCGCGGACGTTGCCCGGCCAGGAATAGCGCATGAGCACGTCGATAGCTTCGTCGGTAATTTCACGGGGCTTGCGTCCGTAGGTGGAGGCGAGTTCCTTCAGGAAATATCGCGCGAAGAGCGGGATATCTTCTTTGCGTTCGCGCAGGGGCGGGACAAAAAAAGGAATCACGTTGAGGCGGTAGAAAAGATCTTCGCGAAAATTTCCGCGGGAGATTTCGTCTTCGAGATCTTTGTTGGTGGATGCGATCACGCGGACATCGACGGTGGTCAATTCTTCGCCGCCGACCGGAGCGAAGCGCTGCTCTTCGAGCGTGCGGAGAACTTTGGACTGCGTCTTCAGGCTCATGTCGCCGACTTCGTCGAGAAAGAGCGTGCCTCCGCTGGCTTTTTGGAATTTGCCTTCTTTGTCGGTGGATGCGCCGGGGAACGATCCTTTGTGGTGACCGAAGAGTTCGCTCTCGATGAGATCTTCTGGGATGGCGGCGCAGTTGACCTCGACGAAAGTTTCATCCTTGCGGAGGCTTTGGCCGTGGATGGCGTGCGCGACGAGCTCTTTGCCAGTGCCGGACTCGCCGTAGATCAGAACGCGGCCATTGGTGGGCGCCATCAGACCGATCTGCTGGCGCAGGGCTTTCATGGGAATGCTGTCGCCGACGATTACGCTCTTGGAGTGAAGCTGTTTTTTCAGGTCGACGTTTTCCCGGCGCAGCTTCTTGGATTCGATGGCGTTCTTGAGGACGAGCAGAGTGCGCTCGATGGAGAGCGGCTTTTCGAGGAAGTCATAGGCGCCGAGCTTGGTGGCACGGACGGCGGTCTCGATGGTGCCGTGGCCGGAGATCATGATGACTTCCGGAGGATTTTCGAGCGCGCGGATTTTCTGCAGAGTGTCGAGGCCGTCGATGCCGGGCATCCAGATATCGAGCAGGACAACGTCGAACGCGGTTTTTCGAATCAGGTCGAGGCCGGCTTCGCCGCTCTCGGCGGCGGAAGCAGAGTAACCCTCATCGGCGAGAACGCCGGAGAGGGAATCGCGAATGCCACGTTCGTCGTCAACGATGAGTATGTTATGCATGCTGAATGGCGGCGGCTACCGGGGTAGATTCGGGGACGACGGGCAACTCGACCACGAACCGCGCGCCGACTGGTTGATTTTCTTCGACGCGAATGGAGCCGTGGTGATCTTCGATGATGCGGCTCACGATGGCCAGGCCCAGTCCAGTGCCGCGGCGCTTGGTGGAAAAATACGGCAGAAAAAGTTTTTCTTTCAGTTCGTGAGTGACGCCGTGACCGGTGTCGGCCACAGAAATTTCGACTGCGTCGCGGCTCGCCACCAGCGCGGTGGAGATTTCAATTTCGCGGACGAGAGAATCCTGAAGAGCGTCGGCGGCGTTGTCGACGAGGTTGGCGACGGCGCGCTTGATGGATTCGGCGTCGGCCATGACCCGGGGAAGATCCGGAGTCAGAGATTTGTGCAGACTGATGCCATCGAGGCGGCCGTTGAACATGGAGAGCGCATTCTCGATGACTTCGTTGATGTCGGCGGGTTGCGGCTTGGATGCGGGAAAGCGCGCCAGGGTGGAGAACTCGTCGACCAGGCGGCGGACGGTTTCGGCGGCGCTGGCAATTGTTTCGGCGCAGGAGCGAACGACCTCGAGCGAAGCGGGATCGGCCGGAGTGGCGCGCTCCAGGTGGCGGCGGATGCGCTCCGCGGAGAGCGCGATGGGCGTGAGGGGATTCTTGATTTCGTGAGCGACGCGGCGGGCTACTTCACGCCAGGCAGCTTGCTTCTGCGCCTTGAGCAGGTCGGAGAGATCTTCGAAGACGATCACGTAGCCGGACTTCTCGCCTTGATGGCGGAGCGTGGCCACGGTGACAGCTACGTTCAGGGAGGCGCGCTGGGCGGGCATTTCCATTTGGGCGGCGGCCATGCCCATGCGATCGGCGCGGCGCAGCAGGGGATCGAGATCCTCCAGCACTTCGGTGGGGAAAACGTCGGCGAGAGGAGAGCCGAGAATAATTTGCGGGGTGGTGTCATGCGGGGCTTCGGGGTGAAACATGCGAAGCAGAGCCTGATTGGCGTGGGTGACGAGGCGCGCGGCATCGAGAGAAAGCACTCCGGTGGGAATGCTTTCGAGGATGGTTTCCATCTGGCGGCGGCGGCGGTCGAGTTCGGCGTTGGCTTCGGTGGCGTCACGGCTGGAGGCTTCGATCTGATGGCGACTGGCTTCGAGCTCTTCGGCCATGCGGTTGAAGGAACGGACGAGATCGCCGATTTCGTCTGCCCCGCTGATTTCGACGCGGTAGTCGAGGCGTCCGCGGGAAATTTCCTGCGTGGCTTCGGCGAGCGCGGCCAGCGGACGCGTGACCAGCTTCGAGAGGAACAGCGCGAGCCAGGTGGTGACGAACAGCACGATCATCGTGAGCAGGAGCAGGTAGCCCATGTAGACGCTGCGCACGCGGCGGCGTTCGCGGGCGAGATCGTAATAACGCTGCTGGCCGGCTTCGACTTGCTTCAGGGTTTGGGCGAGCTCGGCGGGAAGCGGAATGGCGACGACGATGGTTCCGGCTTTTCCGACGGGCGCGGTGCCGAGCGTGTAGTCGGTATTGTTCCAGGTGAATTGTGACACGCGTCCGGCGGCTGCGTCGGCGAGCGGAAGCTTTGAGCGCAACAATGCCCACGAGCCTGGAGTGTTGAAACTGGCAGTCTCGTTTCCGTCTTCCACGGCGAGGGCAAATCCGCCTTGCAGGGCGGGCTCGTGAAGGCGAAATTCTTTGGTTAATTCGGAGAACTCGCGGTCGCTGAAAGCGCGTTGCGCCGCGGCGGACGCGGCGATGACCTGAGCTTCGGAGCGCGCGTTCTGGGTGGCGTAGTTAGCCAGGAGCGAACCCATGGCATGAATGTCAGACCGGACTTCTTCGGCGGGAGTGGAGAACCAGCGTTCGATAGAGCGGTTCATCAGGCCATAGGCGAACCAGTACATCACTACGACTGGAACAAACGAGAGCAGCAGTGCGCCGGCGACCATGCGGGTGCGGAACTTGGAGCCCAGCACCCCCATGCGGCGCTCGGCAAACAGCTTCAGCAAGTTGCGGAACAGGACGAAGGTCAGGGCGACGAATAAGAGCGAGATGAGAAAAGTTAGAGCCCAGAAGACCAGGATTTCTTCGTTGTTGCCGGGGCGGAGGAAATTCGGGTCGAAGGCATTTTGCGAAACCAGGATGGCGAGCAGGAGCGAGACCGCGATTGCGAGCAGAATGATGGCTTGCTTGCGGTTGGACTTTTTTAGAGCGCGGGTTGGAGCGGGTTGGGGCACGGGATTCGGCGTCCCAGTCAGGGGCGTTGCAAGTCATTATAGATGCAGGCTGCGTGCCGTCGATGGGGAATGGCTGGCGCTCGGCCGCGGTGGAGACTGAGATTCCTCCGCCGCGATGAAAGGCGCGACGGTCGGAATGACAAGGCTTGGGTTGGCTAAGAGCTAGAAGCTTCCGCCTACTTCGCGCTCCGGCCTGCGGCGAGTTCGCGCAGGACGGCGTCGTAGGCTGGCTTGGGTTGGTAGGTTTTGTCGAACCATAGGGCGCGGCCGCGGGTGCCGCGGGAGTGGGAGCCGATCCAGGAGTATTTGTCGGTGAATCCCCAGGTTTGGATTGCGGTGCAGCCGGGATTCTGCAGGCAGGCATGGACCACGCTGCGATAGATCTGCGCTTGACGGAGCAAGTCGCTATCTCGCGGGGCGTTGTCGTGGAGCGGGATGGCTGCAAAGTCGGTGGACGGGGAAGCGGGGAGGGGGACATCGAGTTCGGTGATGTGGACTTGCAGTCCGAGGGCGGTGAGGCGGGCGATGTTCGCGGCGAGAGCCGCGGTGTCGACGTCGGGACCCGGAAGATGCAGTTGCAGGCCGACGCCGTCGATGGGGACACCGCGATGCCTGAAATCTTTCAGCATTTCGTAAATCGCGTCGGACTTGTGGTTGAGGAATTCGCCTTCGGCTTCGTTATAGAAGAGAAGTGCGTGCGGGTCGGCTTCTCGTGCCCAGCGGAAGACTTGTTCCAGATAGTCCGTCCCCCGTCCGGCGAAACCGATGCCGGGCTGGTTGTACCAGATGGAATTGCGCATCCTGCCCGTTTCGTCCATGGCTTCATTGACGACGTCCCAGGCGAAAACCTGGCCGGCGTAACGCCTCATGACGCGGTCGATGTGGTCGTGCAGCAGCTGGGACAATTGCGGGGGCGTGAAGTGGCCGTGGGCGAGCCAATCCGGGTGATTGTGATCCCAGACCAGGCAGTGGCCGCGGACTTTCATTTTGTGCGCCAGGGCGAAGGCGACGACTTCGTCGGCCTCGCGAAAATCGAAACTATCGGGATTGCGGCGGATGACCCACCACTTCATAGCGTCCTCGGGCTCGACCATGTTGAATTCGCGGGCCAGGGTGGAGGCGTAGGCGGCGTCGGAGAATAGCGACGGCCGCACGGCTGTGCCGATCAGGATTCCGGCGCCGTCGGCTGCCTGGCGCAAGGATGGAGGACTTGATTGGCTGGGGCCTAAAAGCGCCGCGAGTCCGGGCAGCAGGACGCCGAGCATTCGAAACTTCCGCAAGCCGGTGAACATAAGCAGCCCGAATGCAGCTTACTTACTACGCGGAAGGAACTGCTGTAAAGGACATCCGTCACAATGGGGCTGTGATTTCTTGCAGTAGTGCTTGCCCACGCCGACGATCAGGCCGTGCATCTCATTGTAAACCTGCGCCAGCGCGGTCCGCGGGGCGGTGCTCATCGGGGAGGGCGGATGGACCGTTCTGGGAAGACTAGCGTTCGAATTATGCCCGTCCCGGTTGGATTTCCTTTCCTTTGCACCTACTTTTGGCTTCCTGTCGGCTCGCACCAGAGCGCGTTCCAACAAATCGCGAATCTCTTCGTAGTCTGTTTTCTGCGGGATAATTTCGTGGCGCTCGAGGATGCGGCGGGTGTAGGCGTCGACGACGAACACGGGATGGTTTCCGGCGTAGAGGAGAATCGAATCCGCGGTTTCGGGCCCGATACCGTTCAGGGCCAGCAGTTGTTCGCGGAGTTCATTCGTGGGCTGGGCAAAGAGACCGACTAACGAGCCGGCGTGTTGACGATCAAGGTATGCGACGAAGGCTTTGAGGCGCTGGGATTTCTGGCGGAAATATCCCGAGGGGCGAATCAGGCGTTCGAGATCGGGCAACGGGATACGGCGGATTCCTTCTAGAGATAAAAGGTCCGCAGCCCGCAGGTTTGACAAGGCGCGTTCTACGTTAGTCCACGCGGTGTTCTGGGTTAGGAAAGCTCCCACGATTACTTCAAAGGGTGTATGGGCCGGCCACCAGTGCTGCGGTCCCCAGGCGGCGAGAAGGGTGCGGTAGTGGTCGCGAATTTGGGCGTCATTCTTGCGGTTATCTTCCTTGCGGTCGTCTTCGCGGCCGTTTTCGCAATCATTCGTGGGTCGATTCGAGGATCGGTTTCCACCTCGATCCACGGTGCAACGAAGCTTCGCAACTTTCATTTGTCGAGTCTAATCGAGCGGCGCCCCTGCTGCCTGATGTGGCGGCGGGATGGGTTTGAGTCTTACCGAAGTGCATGTACTCCGGCCCGCCGGCATCGCGGGCACAAGTGAAAACAATCAATTGGCGTGGGGTGCAGCGAGTCAACCCGTTGTGGACGCGGCGCTTCGCGAGGTCCAAGTACCAAAGTTACTGGTAAGGTAACGCGGTTGCGTTGACAATTTATGTCAACGCGAGTGTGCTGCGTTTCTCTCCCCGCGAACGGCAGCGGTTTGCGTGAAAGCCTGCAAGATTTGTCAGGCGTCGTTTTACTACCTGGATAGGAGATCGCCGTATGTCTCAACGGCTGGGTGACCTTCTCGTCAAAGAGAAGATCATAACCCCAGAGCAGTTGGAACAAGCGAATAAGGTTCAGAAGGAGCAGAGCTGCCGCCTGGGGTCCGCCCTGGTGAAGCTCGGGTTCCTGACGGACGAGGACGTCACGAATTTTCTCTCCCGTCAGTACGGCGTTCCTGCCATCAATCTTTCGTATTTTGAAATTGATCCCGCGGTGGTCAAGCTGATTCCGTTCGAAACCGCGAAACGTTACCAGATTCTGCCGCTGAGCCGCGTGGGCGCGTCGCTCACCATTGCGATGGTGGACCCCACCAACGTGTTCGCGATGGACGATATCAAGTTCATGACTGGCTTCAACATTGAGCCGGTGGTGGCATCGGAAAGTTCGATTCAGTCCGGCATCGAAAAGGCTTACGGGACTACCCAGGGCGATGACCTGGAAACCGTAATGCAGTCGATGACGGACGATGCCGATGTAGAAGTGCAGGCAGAAGAAGAGCAAATCGGCCTGGCCGATCTGGAGAAAGCGGCCGACGAAGCTCCGGTGGTCAAGCTGGTGAACCTGGTGTTGACGGACGCGGTGAAGCGGGGCGCCAGCGACATTCACATTGAGCCTTACGAAAAAGAGTTCCGCGTACGCTTCCGTATTGACGGCGTGCTGCAGGCGATCATGTCGCCGCCGGTCAAGCTGAAAGACGCGATCACGTCCCGTTTGAAGATTATGGCCAAGCTTGACATCAGCGAGAAGCGACTGCCACAGGACGGCCGCATCATGCTGAAGATGCAACTTGGCGGGCGCAAGAAGCAGCTCGATTTCCGCGTGAGCACGCTGCCCACGTTGTGGGGCGAAAAGATAGTGCTCCGGTTGCTGGACAAAGAAAACCTGCGCCTCGACATGACCAAGCTCGGTTTCGAGGCTGAGTCGCTGGTGAAATTCGAGAAGGCGATTCTCAAGCCTTACGGCATGGTGCTGGTCACCGGGCCGACGGGATCGGGCAAGACCAACACTTTGTATTCGGCGATTTCGCGGCTGAACCAGCCCGATACGAACATCATGACGGCCGAGGATCCGGTTGAATTCCAGTTGGGCGGCGTCAACCAGGTGCAGATGAAGGAACAGATCGGGTTGAACTTTGCGGCTGCGCTGCGATCGTTCCTGCGGCAAGATCCGAACATCATTCTGGTGGGCGAAATTCGAGACTTTGAAACGGCGGAAATCGCTATCAAAGCCGCCCTTACCGGTCACCTTGTGCTTTCTACGCTGCACACCAACGGCGCGCCGGAAACCATTACTCGTCTGATGAACATGGGTATTGAGCCCTTCCTGGTAGCGACTTC
>Ga0302325_10003008_pt1 | contig 40229 bp, 40 predicted proteins | sample Palsa_T0_2_FD_201948 | JGI IMG/M metagenome (GOLD analysis project Ga0302325, IMG submission 201948) | Peat permafrost microbial communities from Stordalen Mire near Abisko, Sweden - Palsa_T0_2 | ecosystem: Environmental > Terrestrial > Soil > Palsa > Peat permafrost | place: Sweden: Abisko...
CACCCGTGCTTTGAACGCCGCTGAGTGGTTACGTCTTGGCCTTCTCATGGATATCTGCCCTCCGGTTGCTATATTGCCCCGGCAGAAATCCACTTACACCCGTGTCCGAAAAAGCGGTACCACTTCTGTCAACGTCTCCACATCTGGATGTGCCAACTGCCTGACCGCTTCCACCCGGACGAAGCGAGTCTGCTTTCCCGATCCCAGCAGAAGCTTCTTCGGGTCTACGCGAGGTGCTTACTCGCATTGCCGATCACCCTGTTAATCGTACTGAAGAGTTGCTGCCCTGGAACGTCGCGCCACAACTACTCCCGTCCGTCGATCTCGCCGCCTAATCCTGTCAAGGCGGCCATAACCGGTCATAACCGGATGGATACAATTGAGCATTGATTTTATTGACTAATTCCGCGTGGCGTCCGTTGCATCTGGCGCCACCGAGCACAACAGAGCACGACTTAATACGCAAAAGTCCCGCAATCACCTGGCCAGTTCAAACCGGGGCGACGATCTGGCTGTGACTGATTCGAGTAGTTCTGCTCTATTGATCGCATTGTAAGGATATCGTATAGTAAGGATCCCTTACTTCAAGTTATCACTAATGCTTGCAAAGATGACCGCGAAGAACCAGCTGACGCTCCCCAAGGCCATTACCAATGCCATTGGACCGGCCCAGTATTTCGACGTCAAAGCCAAGGACGGCCAAATTGTGCTGACTCCCGTACGCATTCAGCGCGCTGATGCGGTTCGAGCCAAGCTCGCGGAGTTAAACCTAACGGATGCAGATGTTGAGGACGCAGTAAAATGGGCGCGTAGATCAGGTGGCAAAGAAAAAAAATAGGGCGAGCACTGTGCGCACGGTGTTGGATACCAACATCGTCGTTTCGGCACTCCTGTTTGCTCAGGGTCGCCTGGCGCCTGTCCGACTTGCCTGGCAGGCGGACGCGTTTTCTCCCTTGGTGTCGGCAGCGACGGTAGAGGAACTTATTCGTGTTCTGAGCTACACCAAATTCAAGCTCACTGTCGAAGACCGCGACGAGCTGTTGGGAGATTATCTGCCGTATTGTACGACCGTGAGAATGCCGGCCAGAGCGCCGAAAGTCCCGTCATGCCGCGATCCGTGGGACCTGCCATTTCTGCAATTGGCAGCTTACGCCAAGGCCAACTTTCTGGTGACTGGGGACAGAGATCTGCTTGATATCCGTGGCGAGACTCGCTTTGCGATCGTCACCGCGGAGGCATTCACGTCTGAACTGGATAGACTCTAGCGACCCGGTTGCGACGTACTTGGATCATTAAGGGACCATTGATTTGATGGCGCGCCCGGAGAGATTCGAACTCCCGGCCCCCTGGTTCGTAGCGATTGAATATTAAGCCTTGATTTTATTAATAAATTCCGCGTGGTGCCCGTTGCGTTTGGCGCCACCAAGCACAACAGAGCACTACGAAACACGCAATAGTCCCGCAAGGACCTTGGTTCCTCGTCGCCGCGCGGTTTAATCCCGACGTTACTTACCGTTAGAAACTACCCCCGCCCCGTCTGCGCGTCCAAGCTTTCTGTGACGCTGGCAATGCCGGCACGTGCCTTCAACGAATCTGGTGGGGAACTGTCATGAAAATCCACGCTTTTATCCTAAAAAGCACTCTCGCTCTGCTGGCCGCAGGTTCACTCGTCATGGGTGTGCCTGTCTATGCCGAGGCCATCTCCGGCACGTTTACTGTGAAGGTCGAGAAGCAAGAGGTGTTGCCACTCACTTCACAAAGCGGCGACATGCTGATGCTGGTCGAGACTCACGGCATCAACAAGAGCAGTAATTGGATGGATGATGCCCAAGTTGTCAACAAAGAGATCGACTTCCTGCTCCAAGGCGCCGGTCCGCAGCACGGTTACATCACTTTCGCCAAGGGCGAGAATACCGTCGACGTCAAGTGGAGCGGCTTTGTCAGCACGGTAATCGCCAACGGTCAGCCGCAGATTACCTTCCACGGCACCTGGGAACAGGTCAAGGGCACCGGTAAGTATCAGGGGATTCAAGGCAAAGGTAGTTACAAGGGCCACTATATCTCGCAGACGGACTATGTCGTCGACTGGGTTGGCCAATCTAGTGTACCTGTGGCCAGCAAGTGATAATGATCTGCGGCACAAATCAAATGCACTGAGTAAGCACCTGCAGTAACGTGAAATGCTGAATGATTTTTCGGGTATTCATGAACGGAGGAGCTGTATTACTCCACCGTGATGACGAAGAGGACGTAACAAACCATGAGCGCGGTTTTGAAACTACGTGAATTTGCGACTTATGCGGTTAGTCCCGCGGTAGACGCACCGCCGTTTTCCAGTCAAAGCCAAATGGATGCCGGCGTCGCGCGACTACGTGAAGGCGCCAAAACCTTCGCCAAGCTGTCCCTTGACCAGCGCATCGTTCTGGTGAACACCATGCAGCAGGGTTTCCTGCGCGTGGCCCAACGTATGGTGCAGGCTGGCTGCAAGGCCAAGGGAATCGCAATGGGTACGCCGTCTGAAGCGGAAGAATGGTCCACCGGCCCGTGGGGCGTCGTGCGCCAGTTGCGTCTGATCCGCGAATCGCTAGCCGCCCTCAAACATTCCGGCAATACCCCCGTCGGCCCTGTCGGGCGCACGTTCGATGGTCGACTGTCGGTGCGCCTATTTCCGGGCAATGCCATCGACGGCATGCTTTTCAAGAACATCACCGCCGAGGTGCACATGCGGGCCGGCGTAACGGTGGAATCACTAAAGCACGATCGCGCCCGCTTTTACAAGCAGCCGGATCACGATGGACGAGTAGTACTAGTACTTGGCGCCGGAAACATCGCCGCGATCGCGCCGATGGATGTCATCACCAAGATGTTCAACGAGGGCAAAGTCGTTCTGCTCAAGATGAATCCTGTCAATGCCTATCTCGGCCCCTACATCGAACAGGCTTTTGCTGAGGCCATCAAGCAGAGTTTTCTTTCGGTCGTGTACGGCGGTGCCGAGGAAGGACGCTATCTCGTCTACCACCGCGACATTGATGAGGTGCATATCACCGGCTCCGATAAAACCTACGACAATATCGTTTGGGGACCAGAGGGGCCGGAGCGAGAGATGCGCAGGCAACGCCATGAGCCACTGCTCAAGAAGCCCATCACTTCCGAGCTTGGCAACGTCTCGCCTTTCATCATTGTTCCAGGACCTTACAGCGAAAAGGAACTGCAGTACCAAGCCGAGGATACCGCCGCTTCCTATCTCATAAATGCCTCGTTCTTGTGCTGCGCGGCGAAGATGCTGGTGCTGCCCAAAGACTGGGCCGGCAGTGATGCATTTATGCAAGCCTTGCAGGAGACGTGCGCCAAGGTACCCCGTCGTCAGGCGTACTACCCCGGCGCAGAAGATCGTTGGCGCAAGCTGACTAGCGGTCGCGCGCAGATAAAGCATCTCGGCAACGCGATGCCCGGAGCGTTGCCGTGGACCTTCATCTCCGGCCTCGATCCGAACGCGGTCGATGAACCGCTTTACACTGAGGAGCCATTCTGCTCGGTAATCTCTGAGACACGCGTCGGCAATGCTGATCCAGTGGAGTATCTGGAGCGGGCCGTAGAATTTTGCAATGACAAACTGTGGGGCACGCTCAATGCCAACCTCATCGTGCATCCTTATTCGCTCAAGGACCCACGCATCAACGAGGCAGTGGAGCGGGCGATTAAGAGGTTGCGTTACGGAGTTATCGCGGTCAACGCCTTCATCGGCATGCCGTTCGCATTTGCCGGACCGCCGTGGGGCGCGTATCCCGGGTCAACTCCGGAGGACATTCAAAGCGGCAGCGGCTTCGTGCACAACACTTCCATGTTGGAAGGCGTCGAGAAAACGGTGCTGCGCGCGCCGCTCACCACATTCCCCAAGCCCGCTTACTTCGTAAGTCGCCGCACCACTCATAAGATGCTGCCCAAAATTGTAGCAATGGAAGAAAACGCCCGCTGGGCAAAGGTCCCAGGTATCGTCTTCGATGCTATGCGTGGTTAGTTATGGGAGCAGCAGCGCCGCAGCGATATCGAGTTCCAAGTTATTTCTAGAATGGCCCGCGCAACGCGGGCAGACAGGTCCGGACGCTCCCGCCTAATCAAGTCCTGCAAGCCGCGCCAGACCTTGCATTCGAAAGCCCAAGTCGTCATTTAGCCAGATGTGTTGGAGCGCCGGCTTGCGACCGCCGGTGAGCTCCACCAGTCTTTCGCGCTCTATGCGCGCCTCCTCATCACGGCCAATTAAGACGTATATAAGGCAGAGCCAATAATGATTAGGAATCGAGACATCCGTCACCTCAATGCCACGCTTGTACGCCGCAATCGCCAGCTCGTACTCCTCCAGCACGAAATAGCAGAGACCCAGCGCAGTCTGGTAGAAAGCGGACGGATGAGGGGTAAGCCGCATTGCCTTGATGATGTTGTGTAAGCCTTCCTCACCACGGTCTGACACTGCAAGAGCAAAAGATAGAAAAAAATACGCATCGGCATTGTTTGGATCGAGGTCCACCGCGCGCCACCCGGCGGCGATGGAAGCCACTCCTTGCTTTCGCCAGAGCTGTACCCAGCACAGCACGCCTTGTGTATGGGGATCTTTTGGGTCCAGATCCACCGCCAAACGTATGTGCTCGTAAGCACGCTCAAGAGTTTCGGGATTAGGATCCAACATCATAATCCACCTGAACACCAGGACGCGGGCGAGCCAGGCGTGACTGGCAGCGTAGCCAGGATCCAGCTCCACTGCATGGATGAGTTGCGCGCTCGCCTCTGCGGTGGACTCTGATGTGAATTTCCAGAAACGCTCCAGGCCGCGTAGCAGGCAGTCATGCGCCTCGACGTTTACGGTGCCACCGTGGCTGCTACGCTTTTGCCCGGCGGCCGCGAACTTCACTTGCAGCACGTTGACGATGCGCTGGCTGACATCGTCCTGCACCGCAAAGACATCCTTGAGTTCCCGGTCATAGCGCTCGGCCCACAGATGGGCGCCAGAGACAGCGTCAATGAGCTGCGCTGTGATGCGCACCCGCTCTGCCGCGCGGTGGACGCTGCCTTCCAGCAGGTATCGGATTCCCAGCTCGGCACCGATCTCCTCGGCGCGCTTCGACACACCTTTGTAGATAAATGAGGAGTGACGGGAGATGACAAAAAGACCTGGTAACCGTGACAGCTCAGTAATCAAACTATCGGTGATGCCGTCAGCGAAATACTCCTGTTCAGGATTACTGCTCATATTGGCAAACGGCAACACTACCAGCGACGGTCTGTCCTCAATTGGGCGTAGCCGGGTGGGCACCGTTCGTCCCACTGCCTTCGCGCTCGCGTCGGGCAACTCATGCAGGGACAGCGTCGTCTTCGGAGCCCGCCACTCCATATGGATCGCATAGGCACCCTTGGGCAGTTCGAAACGAACCGAATCTGTCCGGCCCTCGCGGTCATAGTATTCGCGAAGCTTCGCGCGCAAACGCGTCGCTTCGACGCGCACGATGGCATCTATCGCTGGATCGAAGCTCACATCTCGGTCGAAGACTTCGAGCGCGATGGTATAGCCCTTGAGGCGATCGGTGTGGCCGGCCAGGGTTTCAGTAACGATGAACTTCAGGAAACGTTGCTGGCGTTCTGACTGCACAAAACATGAACTGGCGAGTATTCTGTCAAGACAATTGCGCGCCTTGGCGATTTCCGCGCCCGTCCGATTTTGATTCCCGACGTTCTCTGTCATTGCGATGTGCAATTCTGTCAACCTGACGAATCACCGATATTTTAGAAATTGGTGAAATGCTTAAGCCCGCAAATATTTGTTTTATTGGCGCGCCCAAAGAGATTCGAACTCCCGACCCCCCCCCCCCCGGTTCGTAGCGTAACCGTTGAACATTAAGCATTGATTTTATTAGTAATTTCCGCGTGGCGCCCGTTGCATTTGGCACCAAAGAGCACAACAGAGCACAGCGAAACACGCAAAAGTCCCGCAAGCACCTGGATAACTGAGAGTGTCACGAGGACCTCGAAGGAGGCGGATTTCCAAGAGAACGGGTTGCCACCCGATAGACGGGATGCGTGATGTCGGACAGTGTCACACTCGACCAGCTCAGGAGTTTCTCCGACGACATCCTAAACCACTTCGTTGCCCCGGGCATCGAGCCGGTCGCGCAGGTGGACGTGTGAGGGCGACGCGGACACTTTCAGTATAAAAGGTGCGGCTTGCGCGATGGACTGTTCGGAGGCATCGTCAACTGGCAGGCCTGACCTTCCTCAACAGGAGTGGGATTGTCAGACCTTGAACGAACACGGAGAAAGCAACTACAGCAAAAGTGGCAGTGACGATTGCATCGTGATTCGGCATCTCGTACGGTAATGCGAGGGCAAGTGCTAGCGCCAGAGCTCCACGCAGGCCGCCCCAAAATAAGATGTGCTGATGCTGATACGTCACCGCGAAGCGGCTCTTGATAAAGAGCGCACATAACGGATAAACCGCAACGGCTCGACCCAAAGTCACCATCGCCACTGCCACCAACAATGGGAACGCAATGCCTTTGAAGTGCTGCTGTGCTTCCTGAGCACCAATCAGCAAGAAAATAATCGAGTTCGCGACGAACGCCGCGAATTCCCAGAAAGGTCCCAAAGCTCGGCGACCGGCTCGCGTAATCGCCGAGGATGATCGAAAGTTGCCGACGACCAGACCCGCTGTGAGCGTCGCTAAAACGCCTGACATATGAAAGTGCTCGGCGATAAAGAATGAGCCGTACGCCGCGAGAGTCGTGAACGTCATTTCAACCAAGTAGTCCGGGGTGCGGCCGGCTAAGAACATCAGGCCAAAGCCAGTCACTGCTCCGACCGTGATTCCTCCTACGATGGTCAGGAGCAAGTTGCCAGCGATTGTAGTGAAGACTTGATGTGTGCCGGTCAAGATTGCGAGGGCGGTGACAAAGGCGACCGCCGCTGTGCCATCGTTCAAGAGACTTTCAGCCTCGATGAGCAGCCGTAATCGACCCTCGCTCTTAGCCTGCTTGAAAGCCGCGATCACCGACACCGGATCCGTGGCAGAAATCAATATGCCGAATATGGTCGCGCTGCCCCAGTCCCAGTCGAGCGCGTAGTGCATGCCGACCGCCGTGACGGCTGCCGCGAGCATGACTCCCGCAGTGGCCAGTACGCTGATGACGGGCAGATCTTTTTTGAAGTTCTCCCAGTTAATAAAAAGCGCCGCTTCAAATATAAGCGGCGGTAAGAAAACAGAAAAAATTAGCTCTTTCGACAAATGCCATCTGATGTGAATCTGTAGAACATAGAGCGCCATGCCGGCAAGCACCAACCCGATGGTGTAAGGCAGCCGCACGCGGCGGGTCAGCATAGCGACCAGTGCCGACACGAGGAGTAGAAAGCCCAATTGCGTCAGATCTGAATCCATATTCCCCATTCATCCACTGTGCACCGACAACCTAGTCCTCCGCCCATATCACGCCCGGATGGCGTCGAGTAAGCTACGATATCCAATCGCCAGAAGTGTCCGAATGCGACCTCGCATCGCGAATGGCCGAGCGGAAACCGCTCTCTCGGACGTAAAGGAAAGACTCCGTGACGATCATATCGACAGCCGACACCGCATTCAAAGGCCGGCGCGCCTTGGCGCCAGCGGCACTCGCGTGCATGGGTATCGTATTCGGTGATATTGGGACGAGCCCCCTCTACACGCTGCAGGTGGCGGTGAAAGCGGCAAGCCCAGGGGGTGTTATTTCGCCCGAGGCGGTCATCGGCATTGTGTCGTTGATCTTCTGGTCATTGATCATCGTCATTTCCTTTAAATATGCGATCCTCATCATGCGCGCGAGCAATCATGGGGAGGGCGGCATTTTGGCCCTTCTCGCCTTGATCAGCCCGCAACACGCGAAGCGCGGCGGCTGGCGAGCCGCGATGGTCATCGTCGGACTCATCGGCGCCACGTTGCTCTACGGCGATGGGACCATTACCCCGGCGATATCAGTCTTAAGTGCGATTGAGGGAATTAAGCTCTACGCGCCACAGATGGGGCGATTTGTCGTTCCTCTGACGCTCATCATCCTGGTGAGCTTATTTCTCATTCAGCACAAAGGCACCTCTTGGATTGGCCGCCTCTTCGGACCGGTCATGCTTCTCTGGTTTATCGTCATCGGCGTCCTTGGGATCGCAGGAATTGTGAAAGCGCCGGCCATTCTTGCTGCGCTCAGTCCCTTGCCGGCGATCAACTATCTATGGCACGTAGGACCTTTGGCCTTGGTCGTCATCGGCGGCGCGTTTCTCGCTGTTACGGGCGGGGAAGCATTTTATGCCGACATGGGACACTTTGGTCCGCTGCCGATTCGGGTTGCCTGGTTCGCGGTGGCGCTGCCCGCCTTGACCTTGAATTACTTCGGCCAAGGTGGCCTTCTCTTAACGCAGCCTGGAGCGATCGAAAATTCATTCTATCAACTAGCGCCCGCATGGACGCACTACGGCCTCGTCGTGTTGGCCACCGGGGCGACAGTGATTGCCTCGCAGTCGATTATTTCCGGCGCGTATTCACTGACGAGTCAAGCCATTCAACTCGGCTTCTTCCCGCGCATGAACATTGTGCATACGGCAGGCCAGGAGATGGGCCAAATCTATGTCCCGCTGATCAACTGGTTACTCGCCTTCGGCACGTTGGCTGCGGTGATCGGTTTCGGTTCCTCCGATGCACTAGCCGGCGCGTTTGGAATAGCGGTTTCCTTGCTGATGGCGATTACTACGCTTATGGCGACCTTTGTGGCTTTGGAGTGGAAGATCAATCCCTTCCTCGTGTATGCCGTGAACGGCAGTTTGCTTGCCTTGGAACTGCTATTCGTGGCATCGACCTCCACCAAGCTTTTCGAAGGCGGCTGGTTCCCCTTGGCCATTTCCTTCGTCGTCGCGTTTCTCATGCTGACCTGGCGCAGAGGCCAGGAGCTAATGGACAAGGTTCGGCTTGCAATTCGCGAGCAAACTCCCGAGTTCATCGGGCGGCTCAAAGCCGATCCCCCGTACCAAATCCCCGGAACGGCGGTGGTCCTCGGTCGCATGCTGCGAGGGGTCCCTCTCCCGCTCACGCGTAATGTCAATTTCAATCATGTCTTGCACGAGAGGGTGCTCTTGGTAGCGGTTGAGATGACAGAAACTCCCCGTGTGGCCGACGAGGATCGCGTCACCGTCACGGCGCTTTCCGAGCGCATTGCTCGGATCGCATTAAGGTTTGGATTTATGGAAAAACCCGATGTGCCCAAGGGCTTGCAAGTGGCGGTAGCTCGCGGTCAGATCGCGCCCTGCGATCTCGCGCAGGTGACCTACTTTACGGGCCACGAGACAATCATCGCCACGACCCGTCAAAGCGGCCTGGCCCGCTGGCGCAAGGTACTGTTCTCGATCATGAGTCGCAATGCGCAGCAACCCGGCACGTATTTTAATATACCCTGCGCTCAGGTGTTGGAAATCGGTGTGGAGTTTGAGATCTAGAACCGCTGTGAAAGGCCCGCATACAGTTGGGCGCGCGGCGTCACATGATTCAATCCAAAGTTGCTGCCGAAATCAAGCTGCAAATTCGGGATGAGTGTGTAAGTGAGCGCCTCATCCAGGGTATAGACCGGCGAGTCTTGCGATTCGAAGTACTGGGATGTAACAATTTCAGTGTAAACGGTCCATCGCTTATCGAGCGGGTGGCTCACTTTGACCAAAAAATCAAAGGCTGCGTGGTACGCGCTCCCCACGGTGTTCTTTAGAAAATCTCCTTCCGGCATGACGATGATTGTAAAGCCGCCGGGCACACTGAAGCCTATAGGTAGAATGATTCCCCCTTCCACCTTACCGTTTCCAAGCCCACCCCGAAAAGTCGACGTCGAGTACCTATCCTCAAGCGCGGAGCAAATGTTCTCACGGTGCACCCTGCGGACTTTAATGCGCGCCTTTGGGCTGTTGCGCGTTTGGCGGATTCCCTAGCAGGGCCCGTAACTGCAATCGGCGAGATCCGATCGCAATTTGGCTCCCGCCGAAGCACGTAGTGGACTTGCCCCGCTTCGGTGGACGGGTAGTTATCACAAAACAATCTTTGTCTTGGATCCTTTTTCTATCGACTCTTCTCCGTTCAGCGGCGTAGCCGAAGCGCAGTCTGACCGGCCGAAGGCCGGGCAGAAGTCCGTGCCCGAAGACGACGCTAGCGCTGCGATGCACGGTGGGCGAGATCATGGGCGGAGCGCCTCTTGCTCGAGTGCATGGCGCTCGTAGGTTACCGGAGAGCGATAGCCCAACGAAGAGTGCCGACGATGAGGATTGTACCAGCCCTCCAGCCAATCAAAGATGGCCATCTTCGCTTCGGCCTGGCTCTTGAAGCGCCGGCGGTTGAGCACTTCGCGCTCGAGCGTTGCGAAGAACGATTCGGCCATCGCGTTATCGAACGCATCCCCGACGGTGCCCATCGAAGGCATGATGCCCGCTTCGCGGCAACGCTTGCCGAAGGCGTAGCTGGTGTACTGGCAACCGTGATCGGAGTGATGGATCACCTGTTCGGGTCGGCGCATCGTGAGCGCCATGTCGATCGCCGCGAGCATGAGCTCCGTGCGCAGATGGTTTTCCATCGCCCAGCCGACGACTTTGCGCGAGAAGACATCCAGCACGATCGCCAGGTACAAAAACCCGCTCCACGTGGGGATATACGTCGCGTCCGCCACCCACAAACGGTTGGGTCGATCGGCGTAGAAGCGCCGCTCGACCAGATCCGTCACTTGCGGGGCTTGCGCAGCGCTCACCGTCGTCATCACAAACTTGCGCAGCGTTGCGCCGCGCAACCCCGCCGCTCGCATCAGTCGGGCTACGCGCTTGCGCCCGACACGAATGCCGTGCTCGTCGGCGAGTTCCGCGTGGATCATCGGCGAACCGTAGGTCTCGCGCGAGCGACGATGGATTTTGTGAATGTGCGCACTGAGGCCGATGTCGGCCCGCTCCCGGGCCGACATCGGACGTTCATCCCAAGCATAGAAGCCGCTCGGGGACACTCTAAGCAGTCGGCACATGACCCGTACCGCGCAGGTGGCCTGGTTCGCCTTCACGAATCCGAAGAGCGCTTCGGTGTCGCGGGCTTCTCGTTCGCAAACCAGGCCGCGGCTTTTGCAAGAATCTCCCGCTCCTCGCGCAGCTTGCGGTTCTCGCGTCGCAACCGCGTGAGCTCCTCGCGCTCCGCCGTCGTCAGACCCCCGTCACCGCGGCCCTCGTCGCGATCGGCGCGCTTGACCCACTGGCGGATCGACCAGGACGTGCAACCGAACTCCTTCGCGAGCTCGTCAAAACCCCGACCCATCCGGTGTAGCTGTACCATCTGGCGCCGGAACTCCGGCGCATATCGCTTCCGTATCTTTGTCATCTTGATCCCCTTCCTTTGTGAACATGAGGTGTCCACTAAAGCGGGTCAAGTCCATAGCCGACTCCCGAGACCCGACTAAGCATCAAACCATACCCGCGTCAATTGCAGTCAGCACTGCCAATGTCCGATCTGGAACCACCATCTTTGCAAGAATGCTGGAAACTTGATTTTTGACAGTGCCCTCGGCCGTCTGCAGCGATTGAGCGATTTGCCGGTTCGTTAACCCTCCCGCCATCAGCCGCAGCACCTGAATCTCTCGCTCGGTGAGGGTCGCGCAGTTCTGCGCGAGTGCGCCGTTCCTGCGCCGAAGAAGCGCCTGCCGCAAACTTGATGTGAGCGCCGGCTGAAACCAGTTTGCGCCGGCCGCAACAGCCCGAACCTCCCGATTGCTGAGGTGGGTTGCCAACATCAGGCGCACAGACGACCATAGCCAAAGAACGAGAAAACGGAGACGGGGATGGCAGAGGGTTTGCGCGGCGGAATTCTGGCGGAAGAGAATGACACGCCGGAGCTCGAGCCTTCTATTGCCCCGGTCACGAAGCGACATTAACCGATGATGCAACGGCGACGGTTACTTACAGGCCAATGAACCGAAATTCGGCATAGATCTATTGGTTTAGGAGCTAAGTTCGAATTCAACGAAGGAGAAATCATCACTTGAACTCAATCGAACAACCCGATACAGATTTGGACGACATCAAGATCCATGTGAAGTTGAAGATGTCGGCCTTATGGTCGAGTGTCATGTTCTGTTACATCTATGCGGATTATTTCGGTCTCTACGTGCCGGGGTCGCTGCAAAGAATGCTGGCAGGGAAGATGGGGCCCCTCGGGCCTGTGACTCAAATGGTCTTGTTGGGGACTTCTGTGACGCTCGCGATCCCGAGCATCATGATTTTTCTGTCACTAGTATTGAAGCCCAATCTCAATCGCTGGCTGAACATCGTCTTGGGCTCGCTTTATACCGCGATCATTCTCATCACGATGTGGCGCTGGGCGTTCTATATATTCTACGGAGTCATCGAGATCGCGCTGTCGGGACTCGTGGTTTGGTATGCATGGAATTGGCCCAAGCAGAAAGCAAAATAATAAGCATGCCCGAGTCGCTGAGGATCATTGGCTCACGGGCTTGCGACTCTATGGTCTGGCCCGATATTCGTATCCGTTGTAGCTGGGCTAATCGTGAATCCATTTGCGTTTCCTGAGGTTAGAGGCCGATTCCTGGCAGCGACTTCTGTAGCTAATCGCTTGGCCTGGGCCGATCCTCAATGCGAGGCGTTGGCCAAGGCAAGCGCTTGGTGTGGCGAGGCGACGGTGGTGGTCTTCATGAGATGGGACCGGACAGCGATTGCTTCAAATGACCTTGGTTGGGAATGAATCGCGCGTCTGTGCAGTTGCCGACTTTGAACTCCGGCTCAAAGTCTCGCGCAACAAATGGCCGACGCAAGGCTAGCTTCTAGCGCGGACGCGTCAAGTGGCAACAGCGATCGCTTCGAATCGTGAGCCGACAGATCAGTACCCGATCCGGCGGTGGCTTGGCTAACGAGCCACATTAAGAATCTGAATGGTCGTGTATTCCTTGAGGCCATCCACATTGAACTCCACGCCGATTCCCGAGTTCTTGACGCCTCCGAAAGGCGCGAGTGGGTGCAGACCCCCATGTTGATTCACCCATGCGGTTCCGCATTGCAGTCGCGTCGCTACTTCTGAAGCCCGTTCGGTATCGTTACCCCAGACCGAACCGCCGAACCCCACATCGAGAGAATTCGCGCCCGAACGCCCTAATCCAGTCGAAGGCGCTGGTTGGCGCCAGCCTCGGGAAGCCTATCGAAAGACTTCATAGCCTCAACCTGCATTGGGCAGGTTCAATACAACACTCGAACGCTGCCGTCCACCAGTTCGGCATTTATATAGCCGATGGCGGATGGATTCGCGGCGATGCGTTTTTTCATCTCGAAGTCGTTTGATACCTCTGTCGGCGGCTTTCCACGGCCTGTGAATAAGATTTTCGACCAATAGGCCGAAATTTGCGCAGGCGATCGGTCCGCGACCTTTGTATAAAATTCATTACGCTCGACGGAGCCCGCGGCTTGGTCGATCGGCACCGCAAGGAGTCCGTCGGGAAAGCGGCTGACCTTGCCGAGAAAAATATCGGCCACCTGACTCTTGCTCAAGGCCGTGATCGCGCTCTTCGACGAAACCACAGCCACCACGTCGGCTTTACTTGAAACGCTCGTCATGAGCACCGCAAGAGCGATGAGTTGCAAGTCCGCCCTACCAGGCATGGTCATACACCATAACCGCCGAAAACGAAGTCAATCGTGATGCTGACGAGATTGACGCAGCCGCCGCCTCGAAACGACGGCTGCAGGTTGCTCAAGGTGCCGGGGGAGCCGGCTCCAAGTTCGATACGGTCATACTGCAGTTTGAAATCAGTGTCCCGCATGAAATCCCAACGCGCTCCCACGGAAATCGTGTGCTGCACGGGCGTCGAGCCCAAGATTCCATTTAGAGCCGCGTTCAGTCCGACCGCACGGCCCGCAAGATTCGCCGGCAGGGCCGAGATGTCTAAACCGGGGTCTGATGTACTGCTGTTCGCCTTTACATCGGCGTACGTGAGGTAGGGTGTGATTTCTGCTAGCCGATAGCCGCCGCTCAGATACCAGGCGGTCTTCGTGGCGAGCACGGAGTGGTATTCGGCCTTCCCCCATTCGCCCATGAGGAACCAGGCGCCTGGATCGATCACGGCTCCCACGCCGGCGAATTTTGTCACTTTGCCTTTGACCTGGTATTTGTCGGCGAGCGCGACCCCTGCGGGTCCAAACTGACGGAAGGCATCGGTGAGCGAGTCCAGGGTGTCGATGGCGAGGACCGCCTGCTGGAAGGTCCCCCGAATGGTGGCCGGGCCGAATTCAACCGTGTCGGAAATTGACAATTGACGCCTGACGTTGGCGTTGCCGCTTGTAAAATCTGGCCGGGACGTGCCATAGGTGCCCACAAAAGATTGAGTGAGCCGGCCCGAATGTAGTTTGTAGCTTGCGTCGATGCCGTCGCTGTTGGTGACGGGAATCAAGGTGTAGAACTCCACCGGCGGGCGTACCCAAGGGTTCGCATACTGCACTTTGCGTGAATCGGACAGCAGGAAGATCGGCAGTACGATCCGGCCTACGCGGATGCTTGCATCCGGCGTCACCTGAAGTTTTACATTGGCCCACTCGATGTGCGGCGTATAGGTGTTGTCGTAGTTTTGTTCTGAAATTACCTGCACGACCGCCGAGAGCTGGTTCGTGAATGTGCCCGTGACCTGCAGGCCTAACAGACTGTCGACGGCCGCGCTCCATTGGTTCGTATATCCGGCGCCCGTGGCCTCCGAGATGCCGGTGGTGAAGTCGGCGCGGTCTTCGCTCGAGTGGACCGCGCCCACGGTGCCGAAGCCGCCGACCATGAACATTCGTTCGTTTGAATCGTCTGCAGCCGCGGCGGCGGCTGCAACGACCCATAGAGTCATAGCACAGATTGCGGTCACTGTTTCGCGCGTCAGATGCGCGAGTATTCGCTGACTCGGCGGAGTCGGTATTGCGCGTACCTCACGCCACATCCGCTTTGTAACAATGCCGCCGCGTCGACGGATTAGTTGCAACTGGTATGGCGCTCCATGCCCGCTTCCGTAGTGAACAGAAAGGATGCCTACCCATCTTTATTTAATGGAAAGAGAACGGCATGTATGTGCGTTACACAACATACGATTGCGGTATCCCCCGCGCTGCGTCAGCAAAGCGTTACCTAGGCGCCGGCCTGTCCGAAGATTCCATGTGCTTCTGGATAATGAGGCGCCATGGTTTCGGCGCCCACGATCGATACCGCGACCGCGAGTGCTTTCTTCTGGCTGCCATGACGTGCACGACGATGCACTAAGCCGGTGCGATTCCGGCTGGCCACATCCGCAGGATTCCTCGACACCGCCAAAGCCGGGACTGAGCACGCGCCGGACCGTACGATAGCGAACATAGCGGGTGGCGGCCACCAGGCTGCTTGCAACATACTGTGCCACTTTTGCCCAGGAAGTTTCAGCGATGGACGATCCCGCCGAAGTCAGTGCGCGTCAGAACAGGCCGGAGGCTCCGCCCAGCAAAGGGTCCCGCGACCCTTACGGCGGAGACGTGCCCCATGATTACAAATACAAGTACAAATACAAGTACGAGAAGGGTAAGGACGGGGACTCGGACAAGGACAAAGCTGACAAGAATAAGGGCGACGAAAAGGACGAGGGCGGCGGCAAGGGCGACAAGAAGGATAAGGACGGCGACGATGGGCAGAAGAAGCCCGGGAACCGTACGCCGATCATCATTCTGGTCGTCATCGCGGTCATCGCCATCATAGGCGGGCTCATCCTCTGGCTGATGACACGCAATCAGGAAAGCACGGACGATGCCTATACGGAGGGTAACGCGGTATCGATCGCTCCCAAGGTGTCCGGCTACGTCGTGAAAAACCGCATTAACGACAACGTGTTTGTCCATGCAGGTGATCTGCTGCTGAAGATTGATCCGCGCGACTTCATCGTCGCGTGCGACCAGGCCCAGGCCAATCTCGACGCCGCTGTTGCTCAGGAGGCAAGCGCCGAAGTGGACTTGCACACCACAAAGGTCCGGGCGCCGGCGAACCTTGCCCAGGCGCAGGCTCAATTGGCGCAGGCACGCGCCAATCTGGGGCAAAGTGAGAATGATTCAAAGCGCCAGCACGGCGTGGATCCTCGCGCAACGACGCAAACCAACGTCGATCAGGCGACAACGGCAGTGCGTTCGAACACCGCGAACGTACAGTCGGCTGAGGCTCAGGTTTCCGTCGCTGCCCTTGTAAAGGAGACCATCGAGACGGCCGAGGCGACACTGAAGCAACGTAAAGCTCAGGCGGAGCAGGCGCAGGCAAACCTCGCCCAGGCAAAACTGAATCTTTCGTATACCGACGTCACGGCACCCCAGGACGGACAGATCACGCGCCGCAATGTTGATCTGGGCACGTTCGCGCAGGCCGGCGAGCAGGTTTTTTACCTTGTGACCCGAAATGTCTGGGTGGTTGCAAACTACAAGGAGACGCAACTTGATCGGATGCGCGTCGGGCAGCGAGTCGATATTAAGGTAGACGCCTATCCGGATCTGCACCTGAGCGGCCACGTTGAGAGCATCCAGGGCGGCAGTGGCGCGCGCTTCACTGCGTTTCCGGCCGAGAACGCGACCGGCAACTTCGTCAAGATCGTTCGCCGCGTACCCGTGAAGATCCTCATCGATCACGGCCTGGAGAACTGGCCCTTCCTGCCACTCGGGCTATCGGTGGAGCCGACAGTATATTTCAAATGAGTGGCTCGCACGGCAAGCCAAACCTGTGGCTGATCGCCATCGTCGTCACGATGGGCGCGTTCATGGAGGTTCTGGATACCACGATCGTTAATGTGGCGCTTCCGCACATCGCCGGCTCGCTCGCAATCAGCAACGATGAAAGCACCTGGTCGCTGACGACTTACCTCGTGGCTAACGCGATCGTGCTGACAATCTCCGGCAACCTGAGCATGCGCCTGGGGCAAAAGAACTACTTCCTGATAAGCATAGCGGGTTTCACGGTGGCGTCACTTCTTTGTGGCATCTCCACCAATTTTCTCGAACTACTGGTCTTCCGCGCGGTGCAGGGCTTCTTCGGCGGCGGCTTGCAGCCGACTCAGCAGGCGATCATCCTCGACACATTCCCGCCGGAAAAGCGCCAGACGGCATTCTCCATCACCGCGATCGCGACGATTGTCGCCCCGGTTCTGGGCCCGGTGGTCGGCGGCTATCTCACCGACCAATATTCCTGGCACTGGATATTTCTGGTGAATATTCCGATCGGCATAGGCACCTTCTTCGGGGTCATGCACCTGGTCGAGGAGTCTCCCGAGAGCAAACGCAGAGCAAAACGCGCCCCGCCGTTTGATTACTGGGGGGTGGTGTTCATTACCATGGCGCTCGGGTGCCTTGACGTAGCGACCGATCGGGGAGAGGACCTCAATTGGCTGGGGTCCAACACCATCCGCGCTCTCTATGGCGTTTCCCTCGTCGGCTTTATCGTGGGTATCGTCTACTTGCTGAACGCCCGCAATCCAGTGGTGAACCTGAGAGTATTTCGCGATCGCAACTTCGCGCTCGGCACAGTTGCGATAGGTGTGATGGGCTTCGTGCTGTACGCGAGCGCGGTCATTATTCCCCAGTTCGCGCAGACGGTGCTTTCCTACACGGCGACCTGGGCGGGGTTGGCCCTGGCGCCGGGAGCCCTGGTGCTGATCGCATTGATCCCGGTCGTGGGGCCGATCATGAAATTCGTCCCGGTGAAATACGTGATAGCGGCGGGCGGCTTGGCGCTGTCGGGCGCACTTTTTTTCTCCGATAATCTGGTTCCGAATCTGGACTTTTTTCACCTGTGGATCTTTCGTTCCGCCCAGACGGCAGCATTGGCGCTACTGTTCGTGCCCATCAGCACGGCCGCCTACCTCACCTTGCCGGAAGATGAGCACGGTGACGGCGCCGCATTATTTACCATGTCGCGCAATGTGGTGGGTGGGATCGGCATCTCGGTCTCGACCGCCTTGATCACGAACCACGAACAGATTCGTCAGCATTACTTGAGCGAACATCTGGACCCTACGAATCAGCCCTATAATGTCCTGTTGCAGAATCTGCAGGGTGCTGCAATGAGCCTCGGGCACGCGGCGCAAATGGCGAAGCAGATGGCGCCCGGCGAAGTCTTCCAGATTCTTCAGACCCAGAGCGCAGTGCTTGCTTACAACGACACCTTCATCATTACGGGCGTGCTGGCGTTGTTGCTCGTGCCGCTCGGCCTTTTCATGTCCGGCGGCAAAGCAAAAGCAAAGAGTGGCGAATGACCTATCGGACATTTTTTGTTTCTGCCGCCACAACGATGTGTCTCCTAGGCTGCACAGTGGGACCCAACTATCGACCGCCGGATCCTCCGGCCGTTCCCAAGTGGAAAGACAAGGCGGCACAAGGCATCCTGGCCGATCAGAAGAGCGACCCGGATCCGAGCTGGTGGCTTTCGTTCAATGATCCCATCCTTACGGAACTCATTGACAAGGGGATCAAGAATAACCTGGACGTACAGCAGGCAGTCATCCGGGTGCTGGAGGCTCGCCAGTCGATTGCCACTGCACGCGCGGCGGGTTTGCCTACTCTTAGCGGCAATGCCAGCTACCAGCGCGAGCAGCTGGGCGCCAAGGGCATCCTCGAGTCTAAGGGTGCATACCAGGAGCTCAACACACTCGCCAACCGACTGAAACCCTACGATGCGACGGTACCGGGCTTGGGCACGGACATCCTGAATGGAGGCACTCAGGCGCTGAACGGGTTCACTGCACCGGTGAACCTATATCAGTATGGTCTTGATGCCTCCTGGGAGCTCGACCTGTTTGGCAAGGTTCGCCGTTCGGTGGAGCAGGCGCGGGCTCAGTCCCAGGCACAGTCCGAAGCGCTCAACGATGCGCTCATCATTCTGGAAAGCGAGATCGTGCAGTCTTACGTGCAGCTCCGCGGTGCGCAGGCCCTGAACGCGAGCCAGGAAGAGAATGTCAAAGCGGCCGAGGAGAACCTGGATCTGACTCAACGTCGGCAGAAAAATGGGTTGACCACCGAGCTCGACGTAGACCAGGCGCGCACGCAGCTCGACGACACACGCCGACAATTGCCCGTATATGACGGGCAGGTCCAGCAGGCCATGAATGCGTTGAGCCTATTGATCGGCGATGCACCCGGCGCGGTGGACGAGCAGTTGCGCAAGAGCAAGCCTGTGCCGCCGATCCCCAAGGTCGTGGATGTGGGGGTGCCAGCGGCACTGGCACGGCGACGCCCGGACATCCGCCAGGCCGAGGCGAAACTGCATGCCGCTACTGCTAATGTGGGCGTGGCGGTGGCCAGCTTTTATCCCGATATCTCGCTGACCGGCAATATTGGCATGCGCGCTCTGGATGCTTCCTATCTGACCAACTGGGCCAGCCATTTCTACACCGCGGGACCGGCTGTCTCGCTGCCCATTTTCTCAGGTGGGCGGCTTACCGCGGGCCTGACACTCGCACGTGCCGACGAGAAGGAAGCCGCCTTGAGCTACCGCGCCACGGTGTTGAACGCCCTGCGCGAAGTCGAAGACGCGCTGGTCACTTACCGGGTAGACCGCGAGTCACGCGATCTGCTACAGGATACGCTGGATTCGGCGCAGGTGACCTGGGACCTGGCTCGCAACCAGTATGACCACGGCCTCACAAGCTTCATCAACGTGTTGAATGCGGAAAGCACGGTACTGGTAGATCGACAGGCTCTGGTGCAGGCGAACGTCCAGCTTGTCAAAGACATTGTGTCGCTGTATCGGGCATTGGGCGGAGGCTGGGAAAAAACCGTGCAGCAACTCCCACACTCGGATGTACCGACAAGTCCGCCGCCGCTGCCCGGCGCGCTGGATCGGGTAGCCGACCCGCGCTCTTAGCGTGCTAAAGTCCATCTATTGAGGTAGTCCGAACAGCCCGTTCTCGAACGGCAACCCGCCGCCCAGTCATCTGCCGACTCATGCGAGCCTAAATGCGCGCTTCGGCAAGGCCATCAGCAAGTAACCGCCGCTACCAGAAAGGCTGAAGGCACCGCGCTCTCGCAGCCCAAGCACCCCAATGATCTCTGGTGCGCCGACTACAAGGGTGAGTTCATGCTCGCCGATCGACGTTACTGCTATCCCCTCACCATCACCGACTTTTCCAGTCGCTATCTTTTGTGCTGCGATGCGCTCTCGACGCCTTTGGTGTTTTTGAGCGCACTTTCAAGGGCTTTGGGCTGCCGCGGGCTATCCGCTCCGATAACGTACTAAGTACGGAAGCAAGTCTTCTCGTCAGTAACAAGCATCCTGTGCGCGACGCCTTGCGACGTCACGCATTGAATAACGCCGCTCTCTGCATGCGGCACCCGCGTTCTTCCGCGGAGATGAGATCCCCGCTGACCATAATAAACACAAGATCCGTCGCGCAACGACGCTCTTCACCATACCTAAAACAGCGTCAGGCCCCAGCGGAAGGTCCGAGCATCATCTACGAAGTCCCGAAGGCCTCTACGGCACGCGTCCGAGGGATCGATCTGCTCGGTAAATGAGCATCAAAGCGCTGACGATAAGATTGACCATGCTTGATCAGTGCATAAACCACCCTAGCCATCTTGGCCGTGACGGCCGTTCGTGCCTTGCGCTTGAGATCTGCATCTTCAGGCGCCTTGGCAATGTAACGTTGATACTTGTCGCGGAACACGTTCTCACGCATCCGGGTAGCGGTCATGGCCGCGAGCCACAGCGCACAGCGTATTCGCGCATTGCCACGTTTGGAGAGCTGCTCTCGTGATCGGGAAGCACCCGACTGGCTCTTTGCCAGATCCAGTCCACAGAACTTCAGGAACTGCCGGTGGTGGCCGAAGCGGCGCAGATCTCCGGCCTCGGCAAGAACGATGAGGGCAAAGATCGCACCTACGCCTGGAATGCTCTTCAGGCGCTGATAGTCGAGGCGTTCGGTTAGAAGCTCATCTGCGTGGGCCTCCTGTGCCTTGAAGGCAGCTCTTGAACGTGGGACTCGGGCCGGCTTCATTGCCATGAATCAGGCGCTCAACAATCGTGCCGAAAATCCTCTGCGCTAGTACGCCGCGCGATGCACGGACTGACGCAAAAGTCCCGCAACCACCTGGCTATCCGTGGTCACGGTCAACGTAGTTGCCTCCTGTGAGTCGGGACTTTCGACTGCGACTCGCGCGTGATTGGCATTCACAGGGCGGCCGTGCTGCACATTGCCGTGCGCGCTAGGGCACCACGAAAGGCACGTTGCTCGAAAGCGTGCCACTGGGCGTTACCACCTTGACTTCACCGGTGGTGGCACCGGTGGGTACGGTGATCGTGATATCAGAGCTGGACACCACGGCGAACTTGGCAGCAGTGTCATTAAAACTCACGCTGGTCGCGCCGGTCAGATCGGTCCCCAGAATCTTGACGGCTGCTCCCACTTTGCCAGAGCCCGGCCGCGCTTCGACGAATGGGCTCAGACCCACGGACACGCTAAAGACCGTGCCACAGATGCCGGTGCAACGGTGGTATTTTCCGATCCCACTCGCCCCGCTTTCGGTCGTCCCGTACAAGGTCCCACTGGTATCCTGGATCAGCGCGTTCGGGAGTCTGCCGTCCGCGTTGTCAAAGCTGTGCAGCGTGGTCAGCGTGCCACTTGGAGTTATCCGGAAGACTGTGCCATCCCCGTCGGCCCCGCCACCGAGAGTTGTTCCGTAGAAGTTTCCGTCGGTGGCCTGGACCAGCGGCGCTGTGGGAACGTCGCCGTCCGTGCCGTCGAAGCTGTGCAGCGTAGTCAACGTGCCTCCAGGGGTGATTTTGAAGAGCGTGCCACAGTCGAATTGACAGATGCCTTCGTTAACCCCTCCAGAGGAATTGGTGCCGTAGAAGTTCCCGTCCGTGCCCTGGACCAGCCCCGCGAGGGGAAGGATGCCATCAGTCGGATAGACGAAGCTGTGCAGCGTGGTGAACTTGCCCCCAGGAGTGAATTTGAAGACGGTCCCACAGCCAGTGGGATCGTTGCATGCCTGGTCGGCCCCGCCCGCGTAGGTTATCCCGTAGAAGTTCCCGTCGGTACCCTCGACCAGCGCCGCTTCGGGCAATTCGCCATCCGTGCCGTCGAAGCTATGCAGCGTCGTCAGCGAGCCACTTGGAGTGATTCTGAAAATCGTGCCGCAGCTATAAACGGCGCCCCCGACATCGGTGCAGGAGTCGGCCCCGGCCGTATTGCGTAGTTCCGTAGAAGTTCCCGTCGGTTCCCTCGATCAGCCCTGCGATGGGAGAGAAGCCGTCCGTGCCGTCGAAACTGTGTAGCGTCGTGAGCGTGCCACTTGGGGTGATTTTGAAGACCGTGCCATCCCCATTGGCCCCGCCCGCGGAGGTTGTTCCATAGAAGTTCCCGTCGGTGCCCTGGATCAACCCCGCTTCGGGAGATTCGCCGCTGTTCTTTTGTAATCCGTCTAAGGTGAATAGCGTGGTTTGCGTGCCGCTTGGGGTGATATTGAAGATCGTCCCGTCTAACGCCTGCGTTGTCCCGTAGAAGTTCCCGTCGCTGCCCTGGACCAGGCCCAGCGGATGGCTGCCGTCTGATCCGTCGAAGTTGAACACTGTGGTGAACGTCTGCGCAGATACCGACCCTGACGCACACAGCCCGAGCACCGCTAACACCACAGAGATTCCAGACTTTCTCATGGGGAACATTTGTCTGTCTCCCTTATTCGTTTACGGCTAGAGCAACAGGCAACACCGACCGCATCACCTGTGATGATGCGCAGCAATTTCATTGGTGCTCTCTAATGATGTGAGTACCGAGACATGAAAGAATGGTTCAATGCGCGGGGGAAATTATTTGGCGGAAGCACCGAGAAAATGCTCTCGTTAGGCCACTATCCAAGGTTTCATTAAGCGAGGCGCGCGAACAGGGGGCGCGCGAGAAGGCCGCCAGCCAACACACATTTGAATCCGCCGGACGGACCAATGTCAGGCCGGACGTATTTTCGGCTGTAGCATCTTCATGGGGTGCCGTACGCACAGCGTACGGCAACGTACAGACGGAACTACGTCTGAAGCGTAGCTTTCCCCAACCGCGGGAAAGTGGACGTAGCTCGCGACGCCGGTGAGGACTCAGGCGAGTCGCTTCACGATTGCCAGGGACTGGCCTTGGAATCAGGAGAGCGTCATGCAAATCCAATTTCAATCGACTCGCGAGGCGATCGCAGTCAGTCCAGTACCCTTCAGCGGGTCATTCGGGGTCCAAGTCGAAGCCATACACTTGGGGCGCGACGGCGCCGCTTCGAAGGCTGCGTGCCAGACCGTGCGGTCCCCACAGCTGCCGCTCGCGGAACAGCTTGCCCTTACTTATTGCGCGAGGGACGACCGGCTGGCAGTAATTGCCCATGAGCTGCTGAATTCCCTCAGCGTAGTCCGCAACGCATCCTACCTACTCGGCGCGCAGCAGAGAGCATCTGGGGTGATCGAGAGTGCGCGCCTCCTCATCGAACGGCAAGTTAGCCAAATGAGCCGACTTATCGAGGATCTCCTCGACGGTTCACGGGCAGCAGGACCGGAATCTCTGCAGCGCCGACGAATCGATTTGCGCGTACTGGTAAGGCAGGTGATAGAGGGGATCGAATTGGATTTGCGCAGGCGCGGGCATCGGCTCACGGTTAATCTGCCCGATGATCCCGTCTGGCTGGACGCTGATCCCGGCCGATTGGAGCAGGTGTTCTCAAACCTCCTCATGAACGCTGCAAAGTATTCCCACGGCCGTGGCGACATCACGGTGACAGTCGAGCGGCGACTCGAGTACGCGAGTGTTCGTATTAGTGACGCCGGAATCGGCATTGCGGCGGAAATGCTGCCGTGCGTGTTCGGCCTTTTCGTGCAGGCAGAGCCGTCCGCGCCACACTCCGAAGCGGGACGTGGCATTGGCCTCGCCGTGGTTCGCAGTTTAGTCGAGATGCATGGCGGAGTTGTGACTGCCGCGAGCGACGGCCTGGGGTGCGGAAGCGAATTCGCCGTGCTGCTGCCCGCGCTGTAGACATGATCGAAGTGGCCCTAGGTTTGGCGCTATCAATCCCCTAGAAATAGGAGAAAACGAAAATGCTTTGGACAATCGCGGTTATCCTAGTTGTGCTTTGGCTCCTCGGAATCGTGTCCTCATACACGCTTGGCGGATTCATTCACATTCTCTTGGTCATTGCCATCGTGATTATCGTCATCAATCTCATTCAAGGCCGAAGGGGACTGTAGCCTATAGCTGCGCAGCATTTTGCGTCTCGTGAGCGCCCATCGTGTGGCAACGCGCGAACGCGATCGCCACGCGACACTGTGAGGTTCCCGGCCGAGCTACCACGTTAACCCGGAATGACCTTGAGGAGTTCGCATCATGAATAATTTGAAATGGCTTGCGGCGAGCATGACTGCCCTGATTGTCTTTGGGTGCGCGAGCCAGAAAGAGCCGGCCGAACAAGCTGTGGCGAATATCAATGCGGCGCTGGGGAGCGCACATGATGCGGCAGCGAAATATGCGCCCGATGGACTGCAGTCTGTCGAAGCGCAGGTTGCGACTCTCAAGGACAACCTCTCGAAGGGCGACTACAAGAAGGTGCTCGCCGACGCACCAGCGGTTAACACGGCCCTTGCCAATCTGCAGCAGGCCGCCATAGCCAAGCAGGAGGAGGCAGACACCCAGCTTGCGCAAACGAAACAGCAGTGGCGCAGCCTTAGCGCTGATGTGCCGAAGATGATCGCAGCGATACAGTCGCGCCTGGAAGTGTTATCGAAGTCGCGTCGGCTCCCGAAGGGAGTCAGCAAGGCGTCCTCTGAGTCCGCCAAGGCGAGTCTCGAGTCGCTTAACTCAACATGGACCGAAGCCACCAGCGCGGGTGCAAACGGAGATTATGCGGGCGGCGTGGCCAAGGGGCAGGCCGCAAAGGATAAAGCTGCAGAGATTATGAACGAACTCGGCATGACATCGAGCTGATCCCCCCCGCGGACGCGCAAAGTGGAAGCGGGCCGTCCCGGCACAGAACGCGGTGCCTCAAGGAACCTGACGTCAGCGAAGGCGTGCCTCGCATGCACCGTTTCAGCCGGTGATAATTAATCGCCCTCGGCGGTGCTCCGAAGGCTGACTTCGCTCGATTGCATTGTGCTCGGGTTGGCCACCGGTGGGTAAGCCGGTGGCACGATCATGTGGATCTTTCGAGGCGAGCTACAGAATCGCTCCGGCCCAGTTCGCGACGCCTCGCACCGTCTCCCAGACAGCGACTGAGGCGACCCCCAGCACGGTGACCGCAGCCAGTAAGGCAATCACAAGCACCAACCCGTCCTCCTCAAGATAGGCGAGTGAAATAAGAGCGATCACCAAGGCGGGAACAACGTTGGTCAAAGGAACAGGCGCCAACACGATCAGTGCGTCCAGAATAATGACGACCATACCGACAAGACGCTTAGTTGCCTCGAGCGGGGTGTGCCAGCGCGGATGAATCATCTTCTCGAGATACCTCAGCAGTGGTATAGCTCGCCGCAGCAAAGCCGCGAGGTGCCGCGTCGGTAACTCGTGATTAGCGATTCGGCCCGGGAACAGCGGGGCAGACCGACCCGCGATCATCTGGAATGCGGGGATCATGAGCAGCAGACCCGCCACGATTGAAACACCCGGTACAACCGCGGCCAGCGAAAGCAGCAGCATGATCATGCCGAAGGAGCGCTTGCGCAGGCTAGCCATTACCCAGCCCAAAGTGAAGTGGTCAATCGGCGCCCCGTCGTACAACCGTTGTAGAACAACGGAGGTGTGGATGAGCGATCTTCCGTTCGGAGACGGCATCGACTTCGGCACCAGTGGCCCCCCGGTAACATGCTGTGCCTGTGCAGAAACTCGATCGTGCATTACGCCAACCAGCTGCGAGCTTCCTGTGGCTGCTTAATGTATTCCATTGGTACGTACGAACTCTTGTGCCGTACCGGGACGTAGCCGCGCTCCCGGTACATTCGATTCTCGAAGCTTAGGCAGAACTCAAACGCACGTCGGTTCGGTAGCTCTCATAACACGTTTCGGATGAGTACGTGTGTGGTGGCGTAGGCACTGTGCCCCGCGACTATGTACGCCAGCGCCCCGACGGGTTGACTATCCGCGTGCTCTGATGATGCCTTAGATTGAGTAACCGGAGGTTCCTATGTATATCGGCGGCAGCTTGTTAGGTACCGTGCTCCTCGTTGTTATCGTGGTTTACTTGCTGCGCAGGGCCTAAGTTGCTTCCGGGGCCAACGCTACCGCAGATACATTAGCGTCCGTCGAAACACGCCCGCTCGGCTCTTAGCCATCATGAAAGAGACGGCTCAAAATGAAAGCGGCGCAGATCAGAAGCATAAAGTGCAACGAATTGTGCGTCTGATATGAAAAAGTCTTCCCCGACTAACCAACATCGGCCCCAGCAAAACGCCGTTATCGCTACATTGTCAGCGGTGGAGTGTAAGCGTCTCGCCAAAGATCTGGAATTGGTACGTCTGACACTGGGCCAGGTCTTATATGAATCTGGTCAGACGATGAGCCATGCTTACTTTCCAATCGATTGCATCGTCTCCCTGCTCTATGTAATGAAAAATGGTGAATCTGCAGAGATCGCCGTTGTAGGAAACGAGGGCATGGTCGGCATTGCGCTATTCATGGGCGGAGAATCAACACTGAGCCGAGCGATCGTGCAGAACGCCGGTCATGCCTACCGCCTGAGAGCACAAGTATTGAAGGATGAGTTCCAGAGCGGAGGGACGTTGACGCGTGCCCTGCTGATGTTCGCATCGGCCTTGATCACACAAATGGTACAAACCGCCGCATGCAACCGGCATCATCCGGTGGACCAACAACTTTGCCGTTGGATGTTATTGAGTCTGGATCGACTGTCTTCGAATAAAATCAGTATGACCGACAAATTGATTGGAAACATGCTCGGCCTGAGCACCGCGGATGTGGCGAAGGCTACAAATATGTTGCAGAAAGCAGGCCTGATTCACTACAACGCCGGTGAGATAACCGTGCTCGACCGGACCGGCGTCGAAAGGCGCTCCTGCGAGTGCTACGGCGTCGTCAAAAAGGAAAGTGATCGATTACTTCCCCTTTCCGTTCGGGACGCTGCCTGAAGCCTGCGAGCAGGTGTGGGAGCTGGAGTCCCGGACTTAGGGAATCTTTTGAGCGCGACGTCGCTTTCGGCGGCATTCGCTCCGTCGCTTTGGATCACCGGTTCGGCTCAGGCTGCACACCGAAGCGTTCGCCCTTCATGGGTCACGCCCGACCCAGATCGCAAATTGCATCGTTAGTAGCCATTTGCCCGTGCGCGGGGGTAGCGCACCGACGCGCCGACGCGCCACGGTCCGTAGCGTATCCTAATCAGGAGCGGGTTTTATTCCGTCCGCATTATGCAAGTCGTGGCCAAATTGGTCACGCTCAACGCGAAGATTAATTCCACGAACTAAGCACCGAGGAAAGCGATCGATCCAGTACCACCGTCTGCGCGGAGCCCCAATCCTCGCTACGTAGTATTTAGGATCGCGTCCATCGTATAGCACGGGGTCAACAAGACATGACACCACTCCGTGGTGTTAGTGACGCGACCTACGATTTCTCTTCGCTCCGGGAAAGCGGACCAATTCGCGGAACAGGAAAGTGAATCTCTATTTTCTAAACAGGGCCAGCCTGCCCGATTTCGGAGCTTGATTCCCGGGCGCAGCCGTACGGGGCGAACTCCCCTGTGCTTCCTGAATTGTCGGCTCTGGCTTTAACTTCTCAAAGCGGTCGGTAACATTGGATCGCGCGAGAATGGTTCCTACCGTACCGTCGCCGACGTTCATGTAAATCTCCGCTAATCTGTCTAAGCCAATCAGCGCACACGGAGAGGCAACTTGTCGGAACGCTGCCGCACATTGCCTCGCAGTGCCTAACGCACCCTGGTGAAGGAAGGCAGTCTAGAAATTAACTGTCTGCGATTTGTTAAACCGAAATGACCGGCGTTGACGGCTTGTGCGGCTGGCCTCATTTGCCATGAAATATGTTCAGATCAATCCAATTGAGGTGACTGGCATTACTCAAGTCCGATATCTGAGACGCTGGAAACAGGGCGACAAGAAGTTGGACGATCAATTTTAGCTCGAAGAGTATTCAAACGTGAGGCGCCTGCGAGCCCTTAAGGAGGGTGCGATGCAAATAAATTTTGGTCTGCTTGGCCGCTGTCGGTTTTAAAGAGGTAGGCGAAGCCCTTCTTGGTTACCACGCGACTGGCATCGTCGCCATAGATCATCACCGGAGCGATGGGCATGTCGCTGCTGCGGCCGACCTCAATATGGCCTGCAGTGCGTGGTAATTTACGCTGCGTCGCCCAGCGTCCGTTCCCATCCGTTATGATTGCCACATGCATTAGCGCGCGCTGATCACTTCAATTTCTTGCAGCGCCCGTTGCGGAGCTTGCGGGATTCGAGGTCATCGAGCCTGCCATCCGCGCCCGGCCCGTACTCATCACCCCAGGTCACATCACTGGCCCACAATTACAAATGAGTCGTATTTGTGCTTTGCCGCGGCCTAGGCAAGTTGGGCAATTCAAACGGCTTGCTAACACCTTTCAACCCGGTTACTTTACGATGCAAAGCTTGCAGGTGTCCAACATGCCAAACCTATACAAGCCACCGGCTGAAATTGGTGCCATCCGGGACCAAATCGCTCGCGCCGCGAAATTTCGCGGCTATGGACCGGCTACATTGGCGGCCCCAGGCGCTCTTGCGCTCGTATCCACGGCTGCGCAGTCATATTGGGTTAAAGAGCCCTGGACGCGAGATTGGACTCTATCTTGCAATCTGGCTATCTACCGCCGCGGTGTCGGTAATCATCATTGGGATCGAAACCATCAGGCGTGCGCGGCGGGTTCAATTCGGTCTCGCCAAAGAAATGATTCACTCTGCGGCCGAACAGTTTCTTCCAGCCATACTCCCGTCGTAGTGCCTTTCTGACCTGCGGCAAGATCGCTCATGCTCAGCCCTCACGACCCAAAACACAATCAGTTGCTGGCGGCGCTCTCACGCGCAGCACGCGAAAGAATCGATCCCAAGTTGCGGCTGGTCGAGATGCCGCTCGGAAAGATCCTCTACGAACCCGGCGACGCCCTGCGTTACGTCTATTTTCCGACAGACTGCATAGTTTCATTTCTGTACGTGCTGGAGGATGGTTCCACGGCTGAAATCTGTGTCGTCGGAAATGACGGAATGGTCGGCGTGTCGCTATTCATGGGTGGCGAAACAATAACCAGCCGTGCGATCGTACAAAGCAGCGGCTCCGCGTATCGGCTGAAGGGCACGCGGCTCACGCAGGAATTCGAACGTCAGGGCGAGACGATGCATATCCTGCTGCTTTATACGCAAGCCTTGATCACGCAGATGGCACAGACCGCGGTCTGCAACCGGCATCATACAGTGGACCAGCAGCTGTGCCGCTGGTTGCTACTGTCTCTCGACCGGCTGCCAGGCAACAAGTTAGCCATGACGCAGGAGCTCATTGCGAACATGCTGGGCGTACGTCGCGAGGGCGTCACCGACGCCGCCGGCAAGTTGCAGAAGCTTGGCGTGATCACTTACAGCCGCGGGATCATTACGGTGCTGGACCGGGATCGACTCGAACACCTCTCGTGCGAGTGTTATGCCGTAGTCAAGAAAGAGGCCGATCGGCTGCGAGTCAACTAAAGCTTCGCCAAGCCGATCGCAGTAGCAAAAACTGCGAAGACGTCCAAAGCCGCTTCCACTCGCTTTTGAAGCTCCGATTCGCCAATAAGTTTGGCAATTGTGGACAGAACGCAGACGAGCCGCATGTCGTACTGCGACTGAACCCTATTCATCCTCATGCCACTAGACCCGACCCATTTCACGGCGCACTCTGCTGGCGCACGCATGCCGAAGCATACGGCGATTCGCTATACCCGCCAGACGCTCTGGTTCGTCGTTTCGACGATACTGTTGGTGTTCCTTTGGCCGCCCCTGTAGTCAATGCGACATTCGGAGTCAAGCTTAGCCACCATGAATGCGAGTGGGATAAGGGCACTCAGTGCCGTTTCGTTAAGGACTTGCTGTTCTCCGACAGCGTGCGCGACACGACGACGATTGGCGCAATGAACGCGCCGACGACACTACCGAGAAGAATTCGAACCCCCAGAGTGGGTGCCGACGTGGTGGCCCGGTTCACACAGCCGTTCCCATTCTGGCTTTCGAGGGTCCCAATGTTCGGCGCCGCACAGAGTAGACGCGTATTTGTGAGTAACGTCTAACGCCTGAGTCCAGACCTCCCCCCTAGCGAACGTCACTCGACGCGAGTGACTGTTCAACGGACTCAGCATTGACCCGTTGGCGCGCTTATCCGCGGCAACGGGATTTTTTTGGCAAGCGGTGATCGGGAATCAACGGTCGCCGCGCCTTAACGTTCGCTCCGATCTGGTCGTGTGGCGACGACCAATCTACCGGGCCCGTAATGCTCCACAACTGGACCAACTTTTTCCTCAGCACCGCAGCGGCCGGAGCGCAGCTTATAGGATTGCTCTTTGTCGTCGTCACGGTGGGGACCAGCTTGTCGAGATCCCAATCGGTTGCCGGCATTCATGCCTTCTTGACCCCGACGCTGACGTGCTTCAGTGGGGTACTACTTCAGGCTTTGGTCGTGTTGGCGCCTTGGCCATCCTATTGGCCAATGGGTCTCATGCTGGTCCTGGGCGGCCTGGCGGGCCTTGCTTATCACCTCTACGTAATCCGTTCTCAGCGCAAGCTCGATTTCGCCGCGCTCCACGGGGTGGACTGGATCGCCCATAACGCATTTCCGGTGGTCGCTGACGCCAGTCTTATCTGCGGCGCCGCCGGATTGATTGCCGAAAAGCCCTTCGCTCCCTACGCCATAGCGGGCGCAAGTACGCTGCTGTTGATCTCCGGTATCTATGGCGCCTGGGACCTGACCCTATGGATGGTCACAAATCGGGACAAGACGTCGTTGGGAGTTAGTCACAGCAGTCTGAATGACGGCTAAGGGGCCAAAATCCGGCCGGTGGTTCCATTGATCAGTCCGCCGAAGACCTGCCATTCGCGGCCCATCCGACTCGCTGCAGCGAGAAGACATGCGTCAGAGCTCGAGTAGGAGCGGGCCCCTCTGTCTTCGGCGTGCAGCTCGCATCAATCGAATTTTGGAGGGAGCAAGGCCGCTCGATAGCTAGGTTATCTGGCTAAACCCGTGCGTTACCGCAGCTTCGATTTGATGCGCAAACTCCTCCCGTCTCCCTCTTCAACGATGCCAAGAATGGCGCGCTGGTACCCATCCCCCAGCGCCAATGCCACTACCTCTGCCGAGACTTGCCTCGACTTATTTGCAGGTACACCGCCGGATTCGAGCAATTCGGCTATCCGCCGCCGGATGATGCGCATGCTGGACTGATCGAAGACGCGAGCAAGGTCAGGAAAACGCCAGCCGTCCGCAACCGAAGCCGCGGGCAAGCTGCAAAAGATCGGCGTGACCCACTACGCTCGCGCTCAGCTCACGGTGCTGGATCGGCCCCAACTTGAGAGGATTTCATGCGAGTGTTATGCAGTGGTTAAGAAGGAAACGGACAGGCTGCTGGTCCACATAGACTCCGCCAATTGAAGTGGAACTAGCGACTCTTGCATAACCGCACGCCGCGCATTTACGCTTCACACGTGCCGGTCGTCGACGTCACTTGCACCGAGCTGCGCGATGCCGCCCAAGCCGCGCGGGCTGATCGCCAGGCGCGTAGAGCAAGACGCGGCGGCGCAAGACAATCCCAGGATGAAGGACTCATTCACGGCCGATGCGGAGCGCAATAGCCTATTAGGCAAGAAGATTAATGCGGCGCGATCAGTCGCAGATAAAGACGGCGGTTACCGTTTGTGCTCGCCTTACCCGCCAACTATGGCCAGCAGTTGGGATCGTTGCGCGAGGGCCGGGCGCAGCGAGCGACGGTGTCGTTGCGAACGTTCATGAGTGGCATTCCTGGATGTAAGGAGCAAGATCGCTCGGTGACGGGTCGCTCTCGACCGCACGAGGGCATCACACCAGATATGCAGAGCCGTGACGATACGTACCAAAGGATTGCGTGATTCTTTGGCATCGCGCAGCCGATACCAAAGTTCGATTGACATGACGGTGGGTGCCTGTTGAGGTTTCGAGGTGCGCAAATGGCCGACGCAGGACCGCCAGACTGAAGGAACTTGGCATGAGCAGTACACAAGTGCTTACCAATTCGGGACTCAAGACCCCCCGATCCCGAGTGATTGACATGAAGCTCGAGGTAGTCGTAATACCCGTCGCGGACATCGAGCGGGCCAAGCGCTTTTACGGCGCCTTGGGCTGGAGGCTCGACGCCGATGTCGTCAAGGGCGCATTTCGGCTCGTGCAGTTCACGCCACCGGGCTCGTCGTGTTCAATCCAATTCGGGACTGGAGTAACTGCGAGCGCAGCGGGCTGCACACAGAGTGTTTACCTCGTCGTGCCCGACATCGAGGCAGCGCGTGCCGAACTCATCGCTCGCGGCGTCGATGCGAGCGATGTGTTTCACCGCGGTGGCCCCAAAGGCCGTCTCAGTGGACCGGATCCAGGGCGGGCAAGTTATGCTTCGTTCGTCTCCTTCAGCGACCCCGACGGCAACAGCTGGTTGGTGCAAGAAGTGACCGCGCGATTGCCCGGGCGTGTCAACACGGACGTCACAACCTTCAACTCGCCGGCTGAGCTGACGGACGCACTCCGACGTGCGGAGGCCGCACATGGCGAGCACGAGAAGCGGACCGGCGAGCGAGACGCGAATTGGGCGGACTGGTACGCGGAGTATATTGTTCGGGAGCAGGCTGGCAGAGAGCTCCCGATTTGATGGCGCGTCATATCGCTGCCACAAAACCGGCAGAATGCGTGTAGAGATGGTCCCTTTGCACTACGAGGTATCATGCGGCGGGAGTGGAACTCGCGCTTTTGCCCAAAGTGCGGTGGAAAAAACTTGGTCTTCCGGCGCTGTGCACTATTATTCGCCACAATGTGCTCTTTGCGGGCCTAGCAACCGCTCGACCTCGTGCAAACTCAAATACGCGATAAAAACGAATGCTGTACCAGTCAGCGTCGCGCCAACTCGGCAGCCTGCGCAATTACCTTCTCGAGCTTTGTATCCAGCGCCAGAGCAACATGCGTAACGTCTTCGCGTCCGAACTGCCCGAAAAGTGACGAGGCTTGATCGTATTCCACTATTGTTTGCCCTGACTCTTGCTCGTGCACGAGTACCCGCAGTGGCGCGTAGAGCGCGGCCCGGATGTCATGCTGGCTCATCTGAATCGCTGTCAAAGGGTTACCAATCAAGTACTGCTTGGCATTTCTTCGCGCCCCGACCATGTTGAGCGCCGCGCCATGATCGAGCATCAAGAAAATCATTAGTTCCTGCGCGCCCTCTGCGGCTTTGATTCGCTGTTCCGCGAGTTGCGGTCGCTCGATGATGTCCCGTTGAACGCCTTCGGGGAAGCGACCCAAAATCTTCTCGAGCGCATCGGTGAAGAGTTCGAATTTTGCATCGATAGCGACGGATCGATGGAGCACTCGAACTGTGTTGGTTGAGATTGTGAGAGATGTCCCGCTCACGGTAGTTGTCACCGAGCCCCCTCAGCCGGCGTTCCGATATCGCTGGCGATCAGCAGCGCTCCCGCGAGTAGCGCCGTAGATTTCCACTTTCCGCGGTTCATGCAGGCTCTCTCTATCAAGCAATGAGGATTCTGTGTTTCATTTTGAGTTCAGGTTGACATAGTCGCCGATGTGTCCTGCTGACCGCGACAATCAATGCTCCAACTCGCCCAACATCCGGCGGAGAGCCATCTCTCCGTCTCGGGTCTGTAAGCCGTGACTCAACGCGCCTCGGATTCGCGCCGCCGAGGACCTGGGAAAAGACCAGGTAGTCGAAAGTCCTGCAACCACCTAGCTTCGACGCTTCGCAGAACCACGGGCGTCAACTAAGTGGTTGGATCTAAAAAGATTTTTTGGCGCGCCCGGAGAGATTCGAACTCCCGACCCCCTGGTTCGTAGCGCAATCTTTGAAAATTAAGCATTGATTTTATTAACAATTTCCGCGTGGCGCCCGTTGCAACTTAGCACCACCGAGCACAACAAAGCACAACGAAACACGCAAAAGTCCCGCAAGCACCTGGCGAACTGAGAGAGTCACGATGACCTGGAAAGAGGCCGAGTAGCGATGGAGCCATTTTCCCTGATTCCTCTTCTCAGTACATGAGCGATCTTAACCCCCGTTACCTGGCAAACTCGGGCTTCAGGTCGGACCGCGAGCGCTCCTGCCATTCGCTCCGCCGACCGGGCGAGATTTACAACCGTGGCAGGCGCGACATGGCCTGCAATCGAGTGTCCCTAATGTGCCATCCGCATCCCACGCAGCCCGTGGGATTGGCTGATGGTCGATCGTAATGGTTATTAGGAGCGAGCTACTGTTTCTCCGCCACATACTGCGCAGTTGTACCGTGCAACTTGTCATCTACAACGATAGTCATGGTCTTACCATCGGCAGCTACAACCATACGAGCGACGCTAACCACCTTGCCAGCACGTTTATCCGTTTCTTCGAAGGTGTTCTTGTCGATAACCTTCACCGACACGCTGGTGGTGCCGGGATCTCCTTTATACGGCGCGTCCGTCCCATCTAGTTTCGCCGTATAGGATTGGCCGGTCGGCGTAGTCATGCTCAACATATCGCCTTGAGTTTTGTAAGTAAGGGTAATCCCGTTGTCCGAGAAATTCGCAAGCTTGGTCGTCCGCCACGAGCCCGAAATTGCATGCGATCCTGTGGGGCCTTTGGCAACCCTGCTCATTTCGACTTTCCCGGTGACCGGGTCTGCGTTAGTGGCACTGCTATCGGTAAATTCTAACTCGGCCGTTGAGCTGTCCGCCGCAACCGTCATTTTGTCGGTGATGACGGTCTTGCCATTCTTATTCCGCGTGGTCGCAACGCTTCGATCGTCGATAATCTTGATGCTCATCGTGTCGTAATACGGATGCCCGCTCACGATTTGGTCATGCCCATCCGCCTTAATGCGGATTGGAGGGACACAGGTCTGGCACTCATACATCCCGTCTTGCAGCAAGTAGACGTCCGGTTTCTTGGGCAGTTGCGACTTACTGAGGTCAGCCTTCCAGGTGCCATTGAAGGCACTCTGCGCCGACGCGAGAACGGGCAGGAGCAATGATGCGCACACTATAGAGGTAAAAAGCTTGTTCATCGGTTGATCCCCCCACTGCGTTATCTGGAGTTTTGAACACTTGTTGAGCTTCGAGCTGTTGATCATACATGTAACGCATTTTGCAGACCAATGCGCCTGCTTCTCTCGATTTGTCGCAACGACACTCAGCTAGTGTTGATGGCGGTTGAGACCCGCGCATTCCTGGCGATCGAGGCGTTTCGGTGAAAATCTGGATTCAATTTGCCTTCGACGTGATGCTGTTTCTCTTTTGTGGTGGAAGTGTCTGATCTGAGTGCGTTTGTCGCGTTTTTTTCACCGCAGTGACCCGAGTGAAGTCGTCCTACAAATCCGCCAGAGGAAAGGGGGTGCTCGCGTTATCGCCGCTAGGATTCCGCAAATGGATGGCTGAGAAGCCATCGAGGCCTTTTCCTTGCGGTTGACACCCCCGATGGCCATCTAAGCCTGACTGCGGCACCGTGCCGAAGCGTCAGTTGCGAAGCGGAGTGGCGGCCAAGAGAAATCGTTCGTGTGACCACGGGCTTCAAGGAAGCCAACGGACGTCGTAAGATTCTCGGATCGGCGACTGGCGAACCCCCAAAACAGCAGGAACTTGGCATGAGCAGTACACCAGCGCTTGCCGATTCGGGAGTCAAGACCCCGCCATCCCGGGTGATTGACATGAAGCTCGAGGTAGTCGTCATACCCGTCGCGGACATCGAGCGGGCCAAGCGCTTTTACGGCGCCTTGGGTTGGAGGCTCGACGCCGATGTCGTCAGAGGCGCATCTCGGCTCGTGCAGTTCACGCCGCCGGGCTCGTCGTGTTCAATCCAATTCGGAACCGGAATAACTGCGAGCGCAGCCGGCTGCACACAGAGTGTTTACCTCGTCGTGCCCAATTTAAGCGCGCAACTTGAATCGACTCGCGCCGGTCGAGCTACTTTGCAGGGTGCTTGCATGCGCAGACGTTTTCTCAGGCGGCGTGAGTCTGGCAGGCAAGGCGCCTCCGCTGGTACTGCGACCGCCATTCGAACCCGTCAGCCCGAGCAGATCGATGTTCACGCCTACAGCGTCAGCGTAACCCAAATCTAATTAACCGCGGCGAGCGTGCCACAGACATTTGGTGCTGTGCACCAAATGAATAATTTATTGGACTTACCCGCTCAGCGCGAAATATTTGTGTATGCTTTCATAAAGCTATGTGTAATGAAGATCCAGTTGAGCTCGCAAGCAGCCATTTCAGTCGACTGATATAGATCCATACAAACAGCAGGGGGATGCATGAATAACTTAAAACTCTTGTCAACTGTAGTACTGCTCGCTGCGGTTGGGGGGATTGCGTCTGTACCCGGCATCGCGCAGCAGCCTAGTCCTTACGTCGTCGCCTCTGGATTAGAGGCGCCGCGAGGTCTGCGATTCGGTCCTGACGGGAACCTCTACATCGCCGAGGCGGGAACTGGGGGAACAACGAGCACGGTGGGAACGTGCAAGCAAGTACCTGCACCCATTGGGCCTTATACCGGAGGTTTGAACGGGAGGATTTCCAGAGTCGACAGAAAAGGGGTGCTGAGCACGGTGGCGTCCGGTTTCCCCTCTACCCAGGATGCAATGGGCGACCTACTGGGAGTCAACGACGTCGCATTTATTGGTGACACGCTATACGCGCTCATCGCCGGGGGTGGCTGCTCGCATGGCAATACGAGCAATCCTAATGGCCTTGCGGTAGTGAATCGCAACACCGGCAAATGGCACCTCGTCGCGAATTTGAGCGCATTTGTCAAAGCCAATCCGACTAAATATGAAAGTGCTGACGATTTCGAGCCCGATGAGACGTTCTACAGTGTGCTCGCATCAGTAGATCGGGATTTGCTATACGTCGTGGGTCCAAATCACGGCGAGATCTTGTCAGTGACACCAGACGGCCAAATCGGGGTCGTCATCGATATCTCCGCCTCCCAAGGCCACATCGTCCCGACTTCGATCGCAATCCGGGACGGTGCCTTTTACATGGGCAATCTGAATTTGTTTCCGATTGACCCGCAGTGGGCGCGAATCCAGACGATCGACACCGGTCATGTTGGCGATGAAGATTATGCGCCTGGCTTCGCCGGCGATTATCACGGGTACCACATTATAGATTCGAAAGCCGGATTCACCACGGTGGTAGCCGTGGATTTCGGTCCAGATGGACTGCTGTATGTGCTGGAGCTCTCGGACATGGCAGGCTTCCCCACATCCAACGCAGGCAAGGTGGTGCGTATTCAGCCAAATGGAGTCCTTGAGCAAGTCGTGACGGGGCTCTCAGTACCCACCGGTATGACCTTTGGACCGGACGGTCGCTTGTATGTATCAAATCTTGGTGCGGTACCTGCGGGCGGAGGGGCCGTCGGCCAGGTCTTACGCTTTGACATTCCTCCAGGCGAGTGAGCGCCTGAGAGGAAGCTGTGCGTGCGACCGGACGCGGCAATGTAAACACTACTTACTTGTCGCGTCCGCTGTTCGCTGCGCGGTGCCGTGGAGATTGCCGTCGTTTGCGGGCATCTAGAGGTAGGTCATTCCCAGCACCCGACGCGGCCTCATTTACTTGCAGCTTTTGAACACTTTTCGGAGTTGATAGGTTGCCCAATCTCCTGTCCCTCACTACTTCATTGCGTCGGTCCTGAACTGAGGCTCCTTCCCTCCACCGGCATTACCCGGCTTCATCGGTAATACAAGCCTCTCCGTCACCCCAGGGCGCCCGGACCTTCCCTCGCGGGCCTCCGGTTGCTCATCGCTGAGCACGCCGTTGGGCTTCCCGTGTTGCGTGCGCTTTCCCTTGTGTACATGCTGTCGCCACTACCCCGGCGCAGCGGCTGGGTGCATCGCCTGCTCGCTTCCCCAGTCGTATCAGCTTTCCCCGATTCGGGATTCGGGTCAGCCTGATGCGCAAACCGCAGTCCAAGTGACGGGGATGGTCGATCCTATACCTGAGCAGCGGTAGTCCGTTCCATTGCTGTTGCTCACATTGACAACAGTATAATGGTGTTGCTAATCTGAGCAACATGAAAGTCGAATAACTGCTCAAGGAACGGCTTCTGTTGAGCAGCCGGGCTTTTGTCGAGATTGTAATCTGGAAGGTACCGGAGCCCGTAAGTGGCAGTCTGCACGAGTTTAGGTACCGACTGGCGTATGTTGTCAACGGCATTTGTGTACTGCGCTACGACAACGAGGCCGGGAAGGGTGATCACAAGCATGATCATGAAACTGAGGTTCCATACGAATTTTCGAATGTGGAAACCTTGCAGGCTGATTTTTGGGCAGCTGTGAACGCACGGAGGAGATCATGAATACAGTAACAATTAGTGTCTCTTCGGTTGAGGATGTACGGCGCCGTGTTTCGAAAGCGTTTCGAGGCGTGAAGCACGGCGCGAGAATTTCTTTTGCGTCTGAAGAACTTCTATGGAAGACACTGACGCCCAAGCGTTGGGCGCTCCTTAAGGCAATGGCTCGACAGGGAGCTCTTGCGATCAGGGAAGTCGCTCGGCGAACTCGACGGGATGTGCGTGCCGTCCACAGCGATATACATGTGTTGCTTAAGGCCGGTGTGCTCGAAAAGGCCGAAGACGGCCGAGTTGTCTTTCCCTACGAAGCGATCCATGTCGACTTCCTCATGCGCGCGGCTTGATTGATTTGCACGCCCGGAGAGATTCGAACTCCCGACCCCCTGGTTCGTAGGCTGGATCTAAGTTACTGCTAAGTACCTAATATATAAAGAGAATCTGGCGTAGAACTGTCCGATATATTTCAGAGTTAGGCAGCTTTAACGCGTTGATTGGTCCAGATCGGCATACTTAATATCGGACGCGTTTTGGCTCGAGCATTAGCGCTTTTGGATCGCAACGCCCAGCGTGGCTATATTGCCAAAGAGGTCGGCCATGACCCGGTTACCGATGATCGTGTTCGATGTGAATGAAACACTTCTCGACCTCGAGACGATGACGCCAATCTTCGAGCGAATTTTTCACGATAAAATGGCCATGCGCCTGTGGTTCGCAAATCTCATCCTCTATTCCGAGGCTCTCACATTGGCGGGAGTGTATGTTCCTTTTACCGAGATCGGGGCCGCAGTCCTTCAGATGTTGGCGGACGCTTGGGGGATCACAATCGGCGCGAGTCATAAAAAGGAACTGACGGGGAGGTTTTCCGTCATGCCACCCTATCCGGAGGTACCGGGCGCTCTAAAGAAATTACGCGCGGCTGGGTTTCGCTTGTTTACACTGACGAACAACCTCGCAGAGGTTCAAGCCAGACAGCTGGAGCACGCTGGAATCATCGACGACTTCGATGGACGCTTCAGTGTTGACGCACCAGAGGTCCGTCGGCACAAGCCCGCGCCCGAAGTCTACGCACATGTTCAAAGACAATTGGGAGTGGCGGGATCGGATCTGTTTCTCGTCGCTTCGCATACGTGGGACACCCTCGGCGCAGTTGCCGCCGGATGGGGTGCGGCCCTGATCAGACGCCCTGGGAATGACCTACTTGCCGTCGGGCCTCAGCCCACCTTCGTCGCTGCGGATCTGGAGGACGTCGCCAATCAGATCGTCCGCCGATTTGCCGCAACCGCTTAACCAGCCGCCTCAGACGCCAAAAGAAACTCACCCGGCGCGGCTATTGGACACGTGGCCGACGTTCTCGCCTGCGATGGGCAGCCTGCTTCGCTCGATTACCGCAAACCGCCATGCTGCACCACCGCTTCGCCTGCCCACGCGTTCCGTCGAGAAAGAACAACGCACAGGTGGATCCTTGGCAGGCTTTTATGCGGGAGAAATCGGCGTTGCTCACGAGCTCCGCCATCAACTTCGCGATCGGAAGCAAAAGGGGGTCGGGGCCCTCCCACCGGCGCGCGGTACGGCACACGACAGGTGAGTGCGCAGCAGATGCGCCTCGACCGCTAGTGTCCCATAGCGCCCTCAGTACTGCGTCGTGAGCGCCGTAAGCC
>Ga0302325_10003009_pt1 | contig 40221 bp, 32 predicted proteins | sample Palsa_T0_2_FD_201948 | JGI IMG/M metagenome (GOLD analysis project Ga0302325, IMG submission 201948) | Peat permafrost microbial communities from Stordalen Mire near Abisko, Sweden - Palsa_T0_2 | ecosystem: Environmental > Terrestrial > Soil > Palsa > Peat permafrost | place: Sweden: Abisko...
TCGTCCGCTATGCAACCAGTTCTCAGATCTCCCTTCGAAGAGAGTCCGAGCCATCTAGCAGGAGCAAACGAGGTTTCGCCGCTACGGTTGCGTCAATGCGGTTTCGTCAGCTAGGTGGATCCGGACTGCGCGTTTCCGTCGTCGGGCTGGGGACCGTGAAGTTCGGGGGCCCCAAGGGTCTTGACGCGAACCAATCCAGAGCAGTGATCGATGCCGCGTTGGATGCAGGCATCAACTTGATCGACACTGCGGACGTGTACGGCGCCTGCGGCGGTTCCGAGGAAGTCATCGGTCAAGCCCTCGAGGGACGACGTGACGACGTCGTTATCGCTACGAAGTTCGGGGTCGGAATGCGGGACCTAAACGGTGCTGACCTCGGAGCGAGAGCCTCGCGTCGATACATCGTCCGAGCGGTGGAAGGCTCGCTCCGCCGCCTGCGGACCGACTACATCGACTTGTACCAGCTCCACATCCCGGACAACATCACGCCGTGGGCGGAGACGCTCGAGGCGTTGGATGACCTGGTCAGATCCGGTAAGGTCCGGTACGCCGGGTCCGCCCAACTGGCGGGATGGCAGGTCGTAGAGGCCGAGTGGATATCACGAGACCGGCGGACCACCCGATTCATCTCGACCCAGACTCGCTACTCCCTGCTCGACCGGGAGGCCGAGAATCATCTGGTGAAGGCTTGCGCGACCAGCAGCGTTTCCATCCTGCCTTACTTCCCCCTCGCCACCGGCTTGTTGACGGGCCGGCTCGAGCCTGGGGGGACTCCACCGCCCGGGAGCCGGATGGCCCAGTGTGTGAGTTTGGGTCTCATCAACCCCCGCTCCTTCGCCGTCATAGAGCGATTGCAGGCTTTCGCTAACGAGCGGGGGATATCGCTGGTCGAGGTGGCGATCGGGGGGTTGGCCGCGAAGCCGGAGGTCGGATCGGTTGTTGCCGGTGCCACATCCGCCGACCAAGTCCGAGCCAATGCCCGAGCGACGGACTGGGTGCCCACGCGGGCTGAGAGCCGGATCCTTGATGAAATGGCTCCAAAGCCGGGCCTAGAGGGGCGACTGCCGCAACTTGGTTCGCCGCCGCCGCCAGCTGGTCAGCCATCGCGCTCGCACCCTGACCGGAGTATTGCCACCGCCGTCCAAGCATCCACCGGATCCACTCGGGCCAACGTCGTGCCACTCAATTCGGACGGCCACCAGCCCGATTACGCCTCTCTCGTACGCCTGGATGGAAGGCGAATCGTCGTATTTGGTGCCGGCAACCAGATCGGTCGCGAGGCCGCTCGGGCCCTCGGGTCGATGGGAGCGGAAATAGCTTGCATCTGCACCGACCCAGCCTCTGTCCGCAAGCTTCGCCGGGAACTCGGTTGCGTGTCGATCCGCGCCGGAATCGGCGTGAGAACGGACATGGATAAGGCGTTCGGGCGCGCCGAGCAAGAACTGCAGGGCATCGACGGCGTGGTCGACGCCACGATTGGCAATGCAGGAGAGGGCCTACTAACCGAATTGACCGATGACGACTGGCAGCACCAGTTCTATGAGCGAGTTGAACAAGCCGCGCTCGCAGTCGAGCTCGGTGCCGCGGCAATCATCCGAGCCGGCGGGGGGACGATCGCCCTGCTCACATCCTCGGCGGCACAGAAAAGCGAGCCCGCAATGGGCGCCTATTGCGCGGCGGAAACCGCGCTGGTCTCCCTGGTACGCACGGCTGCCATCGAGCTCGGCCCGCTCGGCGTCCGGGTCAACGCGGTGGCCCCGCCAATCACAATCACGGCAGCCGCGTCAGATTCGGGTGAAATGACCGAGTGGCTGTCCGGGATGGCTAAAGGATCCCCGACCCGCCGACTGCCAACCAGCGTCGACGTGGCGGCTGCTCTGCTGTTCCTGACCTCCGAGCTGAGCGGCAATGTCAACGGTCAGTCCCTCTCTGTGGACGGCGGGGCCTCGGCAAAGTGATGACGACCACAGACCTAGGATCACCAAATGGCTCGGTTGAAGCTCCGGAGATCAGCACGGGCGTTCAATGAGGTGTCGAAATCCTTGGATGACTCAGACGGAGCTACCGGCGCGGGCGGCCCGGAACCCCCTGAGGCACCAAGGGCCGGTGAGTACGCGCGACGGTTGGAGCTGCGGGACCGCCGATTCGTTCTGATCGGCACCGGCCCGGGCACAGGACGCGAGACGGCTCGTGCACTCAACCAGTTGGGTGCACGCGTCTTATGCGTTGACAGGAGGCCGGACCACGCGGAGGCCGTGGCCTCAGAAGTCGATGCGGTTGCCGTTCATGCCGACGCGTCCGATCGCGACCAGATGGAATCGGTCTTCCTACGAACCGAAGAGGAGTTCGGAGGTCTGGACGGAATCATCGTCGTCTGCGGCACCAATCGTCCGGAGCCTCTGCTCGAACGAACAGAGAAAGCATGGTCTGAAACGTTGAATGACTCGCTGCGCACCGCAGTTCTGGCCATCGAGCTCGGCGCACCGAAGATCGCCCGGGCTGGCGGGGGAACCATCGCTGTAGTGGCGTCGAGCTTGGGGTTGCACGGGGCGAGCGGGCAAGGCGCCTACGCACTCGCGAAGGCCGCCGTCGTTTCACTGGTCCGCACCGCGGCGGTAGAACTCGGTCCGATGGGCATCCGAGTCAACGCGGTGGCCCCTGGAATGCTGGACACTCCGACTGGCGTGATCACCCAGGACGTTCTGGAAGGGCGACTCATGGCGGCCGGTGAGAATCCCACGGGAAGGCTGACTACTCCTTCCGATGTCGCGGCCACGATCGTCTATCTGAGCTCTCAGCTGAGCGGCAACCTCAATGGTCAGACGCTTGTGCTGGATGGTGGTCTGTCGGCCCTTCAGGTGTGACAGGGCGTGCCGGACGCCGCTCACTCAGGGAGGCCACGGAGACAGCCCGGCACCGAGGTTCGGGCGCTCCCGCAGGTAAAGGTTTAGCCAATTCGCGGACAACTCATCATTTTGCTGCACCAGCCGTGACGTCGGAACTACGAGGTCCGCAGGGACGTCGAGCCCGAGGAAGTCCAGAACTCCCCTGACCACCTCGTTGGGTGCGTCGATCAGTTCTCGATAAGAAATTCGCAAGGGTTCGATCCTCTGGGACTCGAAGAAACCGATCCAGTTCCGGTCCTGCGCGACGATCATTCGCTCGAGCCACCGAACCTGCCAGAGATCCGGGGACATAAGCGTCCATTCGCCTTCGGGATCGGGGACCAAGGTGGCATCGTCGCCCGATCCTGCTTCGAGATCGAGGTCGAACCACTGGCCGGAATGGATAGCCCGGTACAGCGAGATCGCCTGGCGAGCGGGTTCGGAACGCCGCAGGTAGATGTACTTCGGATTCGGAAGCCAGCGGCCGATGAGCTCCCGGGGCGTCAGGGCCGCGTCCTCTACATCCTGCAGGGTGCGCAATGCACCGACCAACCATTCGAGGTGATGCCAATGCAACTTGGCGCTGAAGATCCCGTTGGATCCTGTCCCGCGCTCGAGCGCACAGGCAAGGTGCTTCATGTGGTCGGCAGCCTCAGCTAGGCCCCATTCGGCCAGCCAGAATTGCCGGAATTCAGGTCGGAAGTACTCTTCAGGATGGCCAGCGAGTCCGGTACTGTTGAGGAGGTCGGCCAGGACCCAGCTGCCGCTGCGATGGGCGGACACGATCAGGCAGGAAGCTCGCGGGATGGTCGCGGTTTGAGTCGGTTGCGATCCCACTCGATCTACGATATCGGCCGGGCTATTGGAGCAAGGAAAGCGGATTTTGGAGCGAAGCGCCGAGGTCGAGGCATTGACGGTCCGGCTATATCAGAGTCTGGCCACCGCGGACGCCGACCTGTTGGTCGGACTCCTGTCCGAACGAGCGGAACCGGTATTCATCGGCACCGATCCCGACGAGTGGTGGGTGGGATCGTCGACAGTTCCGAACGCGATACGCGAACTCTTGGCATCAACGGGGGGCCTCCATTTGGAGGGCGGCAATCCTCACGCCTTCCGGGAAGGCAACGTCGCCTGGCTACATGATTGCCCGCATTTCGTCCTGCCCAACGGAACAGCTATCCCGGTGCGCCTCACCGCCAGCGCCCTCCTCGAGGGGGTTGATTGGCGATTCGTGCAAATACACCTTTCCGTTGGGATTTCGAACGACGTCCCGCCTGAGGTCATCGCGGTCACCTCCAGCCACAAGCCCCAAATTACCGGCCTCTCCGCCGATCCAACTCGATAACCCCATGATCGGGCCATCCCATCGCAGCTACGGAAACAGCAGCGATCTGTGCGTCATCGCCACTTATTTCAACCCGGCCAACTACACCACCAAACGGGACAACTTTTTCAGGTTTCTCGAACCCCTTTCTCGCGGGGGCGTCACTACCGTCGTGGCTGAAGGGCTGATCGATCGACGAAATCGACTTCCCGATGATTTGCCTTGCACGCTCGTGCGTGTCCCGTGCACGGAGGCGTTGTGGCAAAAGGAGCGGCTGCTCAATCTGGCGCTCGCCCAAGTGCCTGACTCCTTTCCCTTCCTCGCCTGGCTCGACTGCGACCTGCTGTTCGCGGGTCCGGACTGGATCCCGAGATCGGTTGCCGCGTTGCGGGCGGGCGTCGGCTTCCTCCAACCGTTTGACGTGGCCATCGAACTTCCGCGATACGACCGGCTGTCGGGAGAACTCTGGGTGCGCCGGGCCTTCGGGTCTCTCGTCGGCGGGGACCACGAAATAGCCCGCCAGGGTCACCGGGCCCACGGTCACGCCGGGTTCGCCTGGGTCACTCATACGGAGTTGGTGAGAAGCACCGGGTTCTACGACCGTTGTGTTACCGGATGCGGCGACCACCTCATGGCCCATGCCATGACCGCGACGGCCGATTCAGCCTGCGTTGCCGACGACCTCGGCCCGGATTCTCCGGCTCACCGGGACTTCCTGACCTGGTCGAGGCCCTGGACCGCTACGAACCGCCCTGTCGCCTCCATCTCCGGCGTCGTGCTACATCTGTGGCACGGGGACCGCCGGCACCGGCGTTATCTCGAGCTCAATCGCGAGTTGGAGAGCATGGGCTTTGATCCATCGGTCGACCTCGAGCTCACGGCTGCCGGATCATGGCGGTTCGCCTCTGGGCGTCCGGACTTGGTTACATGGGCGCAGTCCTACTTTCAAGGCCGGAGAGAAGACGGTTAGTTCCCTCGCCAACCGGTTCCGAACCCGTCGAGCCGAAGATCCGAGCGCCCGAGCAGAATGCGCCAGACCGCCGCTTCGAAAAGAGGATGTCTGGTCAATGCACTGCGCGGACTCAACTCTGCGTCGGAGGTGTACCGACGCAGTCGCCGTTCCGACTGCAACACGACGTCTTCCCTGAGGAGTTGACTCCGCTCGAGCCACCAACCTCTGGCGAGCTCGTCCGGGTCATAAGTCCGGGCATACTTCTCGAGGGCGTGAGGGACGCTCAGATACAAGTAGTGCCGCATCGGAAACGACCTGGGGAAGGGACTTAGCTTGTCGAAGCGCACCTGGTGGCCCCCCGTGGAGCTCAGATCCACTATGCCCGGCTGACGCTTCCAGGCATTGAGGCGGTGTGGGAAGCTCGGGATGTACGGGTAGTACCAGCGCATCGACTCTTCGAAATCAGGGCGATCGTGGTCAGGGTGCTCGACGGTCGGCACGAAGGTGTATTCGACGAAGTTGACGGCGTTGTAGCCGGCGGCGCCGACCTCGGTGAGCGCCTCTGCGAGCGTCAGATCCGCAATGGGCGAGCACCTGCGTTCGTCGGGATCGGCATGGATGATCCAGTCGGCATTCAGCTCGGCGGCCAGGGCGGCCTTGCGGTCCAAAATGGCCTCCCATCTGACCACTCCATCCCGCGGGATTGTTTCCATTCCTACCAGACCGTCGTCCTGGTACGAGCGAGCTATGGCGGCAGTCTTGTCGGTGGACTCGTTGTCGATCAGGTAGACGCCGACCCCGTTCTTCCGGTAGTGGTCCATCATCCCCCGGATAAAGCGCTCTTCGTTGTAGGCGGCAACGATGGCGATCGCGCTATCCACCGGGCGCTTCTATCCTTGTCCCCGCCCCAAGGCGGACTGGAGTCGTCGTCGTCGTCAATGCTGCCGGGATCCCCCGGTCAGAAGGTGATCCAACGGTATCTCGTCCATTACCATTGTGCGGTCATCACCGGGCATTCGCCCGACTGTAGTAACGCGGAAGGGCGATGAGCGAAGTTAGCGTCAACCTGGCAATCGGCCGGACAGTCACAGTCGAGGTCGATCGCGGTCTGGAGCCGCCGGCGTTCTTCGTACTCTCGATGCGCAAGTGCGGCAGCACAATGCTCAACCAGATCTGTCGGGCGCTGGCTGTAGCCAACCACCGGCGCTATGTGGACGTGGTTCACCACTTCTTCTACAACAACATCCTGGAGCTGCAATACCGGGATGACCCAGCCATGCTGTCTTTGCTGTACCCCGGGAACACCTACGGGGGGTTTCGCCTCATGCCGCGCATCTTCTTCGAAAGCGAGCTCTTCTTGGCGAGCCCGAAGGTCCTCCTCGTCCGAGACCCCCGCGACGCCTTGGTCAGCGAGTACTTCTCCTCCGCTTATTCCCACCCCATCCCTGAGTCGGGGGACGAGGGCGACGACGTGACCACGCAACTGGTGGACCTCCGTAGCAAGGCCACCTCATCAACGATCGACGAGTGGGTGCTGGCGCGGGCGGCGGCCATGAATCGGCACCTGGTCGAATACGAAGCATTACTTGGAGACACGTCCACGTTGGTACTGAAATACGAGGACTGTGTATTCGACAAACCGATGCTGATGTCTAGCGTGGCCAACCACTTCGGATGGCACATCGACGACCAGCTGGTTCGGCTCATCCTCGAATGGGCTGATGTGCGACCTGAGAAGGAAGATCCCAAGGAGTTCATCCGGCAGGTCACGCCCGGCGATCATCTGGCGAAGCTTTCCCCGGAAACCATCGCCGAAGTGAGCCGGACATTGGCTCCGGCGATGACTCTGTTCCGATACACCCTCAGCATCTAGGGCAGTTACCGGCCCGGATCCCCGACCGAACCGTGGCCGCGCCCTACCGCTCCTTCGTGAACTGGACGGCCATTAGCCCCTTGAGCCGGTCGGGCGGGAGAAACTGACCGAGAACCTGGAGCTCCTTTATCCAGCGAAGAGAATGAACGGTTCGATATACCGGATCCCAGGGCTTGGGTCGGGCTACGAAGTGCCAGACAACCGGCTCACGAATCTCGGAAGGCACCGGGTCGCTTTGCCGAACGTACCGATTGAACTCGGCCGGCAACCTGGCGGTTGCGCCCGCAAACGCGATGTTCAAGGCACACTGGTCCACGAAGGTGAGTTTCTCAGGCTCACGAAGGGCAACCTCGATCGTACGATTCAGCAGTCGAGGCAGGTCGGCGTGCTGCAGATCGAACAAGAGTACGCCCGAATTGAAGTAAGTCTCGGGATCCAGACCGAGCTTGTTGGCGGCGTTGACGATCGCGTTAAGAGGTAGCTCCGGCCTGGCCGCGAGAGGTTGGCCGTCGAGGTCGAATGTCAAAAGAGTCTCGAGCCCTGGCCCGATGCATGTGTCGGAATCGAGGTAGAGGGCTCTTCCTTCCGTACCTGCCTCTGACATGGCTCTCGCCATGAAGATCCGGTAGTAAGCGGCATCGGACAGGCCATGGCCCAAAGTGAAGAGACCCCACCCGGTCTTCAGGCGGAGGTCCGGACCGACCAGTTCGGAGGCGGGGAGGACCGTTGCGTCCGATCCGAAGGCGCCGGCGATCTCCCGGAGTATCTGGGTCGCTTCGTCACAGACGGCGTCTTGGCAAACGACGGTGACCGGATACGACCGGGTGATCCCCGGGTTATTTCGAAACAGAGAGGAAAGGGCCACACAGGTGCCGACCAAATAGTTGCGATCCGTGCAGAAGTAGATCTGGGCCGCTTCATTCGACACGTTTCTGAACTCGAGAATCTCGGTGAGGAGACTCGTCCGCTGGGCAAGCATCCTGTTCTCGATGGGGAGTTGCGCGGCCTCCGACGTCACAGGATCGGCAACACCCACCGCTGAGGCCAGCGAGATCTCGGCCATCACGCGGTGCAACAGATTGCGCGTTCGGTCACTCTCGCACAGCTTCAGAGATCTCGTCAGGAGGTCCAGAACGCGGCTGTACTCACCGGTCTGGCGTGCCGCGGCAGCGAGCGCCTCGAGCAGGAGACCGTGCTCGATCGCTTGCCCGCGATCAATCTCCGACGCGACCAGGTCAAGGGTCTTTCCACCCTCCTTCAGGGCTGCATTCATCGCGGCCACGTGGGGTACCGCGCTCTGCATGAGCTCGACGTCCGCGCTCCCCTCGGCGAGGAACCTGGCCGCCTGATCGAACTGCATAGTCATGCAGAAGACCTTGAACATGGTCAACCAGAGGCCGTGATCACCTGAGTCGCGGAGGATCCGGTCAGCGGCGGTCATCAGCGAGCCTGCTGCCTCCCAGTCGTCCCGAGCGAGCCGGCTGGCTAGAGCACTTGACATGAGGAGAGGGGAATCGGGGGTGACACCCCGGCCCAAATCCAGGAGCTGCTCGGCCGCAGCGAACCTGCGTTCGGCGATCAGCTCGCCGATCTCGTGAGCCATGATTTCCTCGCCGGCTTCGAGCAGATCCTTCGGAGTCTCCAAGTAGAGCAGGATCGTACCCTCGTAATCACGGCTCGCTAGTCGGGCCCGCAATGTCAACTCGAACCGTGTAGCCGCCGACAGTCGCTTCGCAGTCTTCGGTCTTTGCGACTCGAGACTTGATGTGCGGGGCGGAGGATAAGGAGGAACTACGCTGTCGACACCCAGCGACATGAACCGGTCCGTCCACCGATGAATCGCGCTGACGGTGGTGCCAGCGTCCTCAGCTACTTCGGTGTCGGGAATACCGTTTGCCATCTGCAGCAAGGCGGCAGCCTGTCTGGCCTGAAAGGATGAGGCGCCGGACGAGTGACTCAGATGCTCCAATAAGAAGCGCTCTGTCTGAGACAGTTGCACCGATCCCTCCGCGTCGCTCTAACACCACCCTACTGTACGGTTCCACCCTTCGCTGATGGGGCTTCTCGGTGTACGGCGCTGGGCGGAAGGAACGATCCAACCCAACCCCATGTACGGCGAGTCGACTCGAGCACCGATGCAACCCCACGTGATTCCGGCGGCAAGCTGAGGTCGGGAAGCCGGGCATGGGGACCCTTCAGGGCACGAAGTATCTGTAAGAGTCGCCGCGAACTTGCGCTCAACGGTACTCCTTGCGCCTGGCCGTGGTGGTGAAGATCGCGGCGAACAAAAGCAGCCGCTTCCTGCAAGGATCCCTCCACGCGGATGCCATTCTCGTACAAAAAGGACTGAGCCACCTCACACCATTTCTCCGGCTCGTCGATGAGATCTCCGAACTCTACGACCAGAGTCGGCATCCCTTGGGAAGCCGAGAGTGCGCAGCGGAGGTAGCGCTCCCACATGGCAACTGCGTGCTGGTGAGGCAAACCATCGCGAGCCGTCAATGACGCGGCTATTTCGGCCGGCGGCCGAGTGATCAGGACCACCGTTTGGCGGTCTGGAAGGGCCAGTCGCCAGAACGGCAATAGAAGGCACAGTCTGGGATCCTTCCAAACCCACTGCCGGGTGGGGTGTACAGCTCGGAAGGCCCGACGCCCGCGAGCGACCTCTCCGAGAAGGGTCCCCTCATGGAGCAGATTCTCCTCCGCCGACGGAGGTGCGTTCCACGCCGCTCCCACCATGTGAAGGAGATCCTCGTTTACCTTTGCGAGTGAGTCGGATTCCCAGTGGCCGGTCGGATTTCCATCGCCTACCATCAGGTCGTTGTCAATACATATGGGCACGCCGAGAAGGTTGATGATTCGGGACAACGCAGAGGTCCCGCTACGGTGCATCCCGACTACAAACACGCCGGCACGCTGATCCGATAAGGTTTGTCCACTTGCGATGACGCTGCCAGGGTGAAGTTCCTTTTCTGCACCCGGCCCTACGTCGGTCATTTCTTTCCGATGGTACCAGTGGCCCGTCGCCTGCGTGCCGCTTCTCACTCCGTCTTCTTTGCCTCGGCACGGAGCATCGCCCGTCATATCGAGCTGGCCGGGTTTGACATGGTGGAAGCTGGGCTTGACCCATCTCTCCCCCCTGAGCATTCGGGTGTGATCGTCGACCAGTACAGCGCCACCGTCATCGGGAGCAAGGTGCACGATCTACTGGAGGTCATGGCCACAACCCCAGTCGACGTCGTCGTCAGGGAGCCGACTGATTTCGCCGGGCTTATCGCGGCAGAGACGCTTGGCTTGCCTCACGTAACCCTCGGCCGGTCCCACTTCCTGCCTGCGGACATTTGGACGGAGGTCCTCGGCGACACACTCGACGAGGTGAGGTCCCACGTTGGGCTTCCCGGCGATGCCGGCCTGACCACGGCATTCCGTTACCTGTATCTGGATCTGGTTCCTCCGTGGTTTCAACCAGCGGAGTCCGTTCTCCCGCCGTCTCACGTCTCTATTCGACCCGCGTTCTATGACGGCGAGGTGGAACCGGATACGGCACGGCGGCGTTTGAGATCGATTACCGAATGGCTTTGCGAAGGCCCCCCTGTCGTCTACACCACCATGGGTACTTATTACAACCGAGACGACCGACTGTTCCGTGCCGTCCTCGAAGCCCTGGCCGGAGAGGAGTTTCGGGTGCTCTGCACTTTGGGCTGGGATCAGGAACCGTCGGGCATTGGCGTGGCGATAGCTGAGAACTGCCGAATCGAACGGTACGTCCCTCAGTCGTTGATTCTTCCTTTCGCCCAATCGGTGGTCTGCCATGGTGGGTACAGCACCGTCATGGAGGCTCTCTGCTCGGGCTTGCCGGTGCTGATCGTGCCGCATGGCGCGGACCATGTCAGCAATGCCAACCAGTGCGAAGATCTCGGCGTGGGCTTGACGCTCCTTCCCGAAGAGTTGGAGCCGCAATACCTCCTTCGCGGCGTGCGACTCCTGCGCGACGACAGGGGATTTCGGGCAAGAGCACGGGTTCTGGCCGCCAGAACATCCAGTTTGCCGGACCTGGATCACGCAGTGTTGCTGCTAGAGCGCCTGCCGTATCTGGTCGCCACGAATCAGGATGTCGCGGCGTACAGCCGCGCTGTCGTCGCCGCGTCAGATCTCTAGGAGTCCCGGCTACCCAGTCTGGGCCGCTCCTCAGGTACCTACCTCCGGCTCGGGTGCGACCACCGGAACTCGTTGGGCCAGAGGAAGTTGCGAAACGAGATGCCGGCGCTCAGGTCCAACGCGTCAGCATGATGCCACCAGCCGACCGGGATGAAAATGGCCTCGCCGGGACTGATGGTCGCCTCGAAACGCCTGACAGCAGCAAATCGCGGGAAACGGCCATAGTCGGGATCAGCCGTATCCACGTCGCTGACCAGCCCTCGACTGTTGTAGACGCAATGGGTCTCCAGCGGCGATATGAGGGTCAAGTGCTTCTCACCGGCAACTTGGGCCAGCAGCAGGTTTGCCACCTCGTGATGCAGCCGGGCTACCGCGCCGAGGGGTTCCAGGTGCAAGGTGACAGCCGATCGAGCGGCACTGGGGTCGAGGTATCGGCCATCCACGGCCAGGTCGTCCCACAGCCTGGCACCTGCATCCGTCTGGAACAGCAGGTCGTCGTCGACGACGACATAGCCCTCGGACATCTTGGCGACGAAGGTGCTGAAGGGCATCATTTCCCTCTCGAAGCCGCCGTCCCCAACTTGACCGCGCCGACGTTCGTCGTCCGTTGTCACGGCGACTTCCCGCGTCCGCAACTTGTCCAGCAAGTACTCGGCGGACCAAAGGGAGCACGCCGCCCATTCGTCGCAAACATCCTCGAGGATCACCGGGAGGTTCGCCGAGTAATAGTCGTGTAGGAAGTCGTCGGAGGTGAGATGCGCCATTCGCTCGATTTGTGCTCCCACGGGGGATAGATCACGCAATTGCTGGCGCATCGATAAGACGGACTCGAGCTTTTGCAGTCTCTGCACTGCGTCCAGGCCGGCCGCGTAGACAGGGCCGGAACGCACCTCGTCACATAAGGCGGTCACCTGGTGCCCTGGCAGGCCCTCCTCGACCATGATCGCGACCACGTCGTCGGGATCCAATCCATCTAGCAGCAGCGAAACTGTCCAGCGTTGCCACTCCCACGGCACGTCGGGCGCGACGTCGCTCGGCGCTGATGGTCGGGCCCGTCCGGCGGTCGTCACCTTCAGAGTCGCGGCAAATCAGGTGCTCGGGGTGAGCTTTGAACGCCGGAACGCAACCCTAGGCGCAGGAGCTTCTGAGGCCCCTCAGCCTCTTGGCCGACGTGGTGCCAATGGCGTGCGGGTGCTCCGCCAGTCCGCCCGCTGTCCACGTTGGGGCCTCACGGACGCGACCGCGGGCGTAGGCGGCGGTGTCGGCGTCGGCGTCGGGGTGGGGGTCGGCGTCGGCGTCGGGGTGGGGGTCGGCGTCGGCGTCGGGGTCGGGGTCGGGGTCGGGGTCGGCGTCGGCGTCGGGGTGGGGGTCGGCGTCGGGGTGGGGGTCGGCGTCGGGGTGGGGGTCGGCGTCGGGGTGGGGGTCGGCGTCGGCGTCGGCGTGGGGGTCGGCGTCGGCGTCGGGGTCGGGGTCGGCGTCGGCGTCGGGGTCGGCGTCGGCGCCGATCCTTCGGCGAATGCGGCCGGCGCAACCAGCGCGTCAGCGAAGGCACTCGCACCGGCCACTGACAAGCCCGTAGCGATCAAGCCACGGATCAGAGTGCGCCGGCTGACCTTGCCGACTAAGAAGCCTTCAGTGAGTTCACTCTCAGACATTTAATCCGTCCCATTCTCGGATGATGCCGGCCCCAAACCTAAACACAAATAAGCGATATTCTCGGAGCGGGAGCGTAGCATGTCCACAGAACGTCAGTCAATGGACCTCCTACGCTGATGTCCATGCGGTCAGGTTCGTCTTCCTGTTCCTCCTCCCCGACTGATTCGCCGAGTGAGATGTGGCGGGGACGACCACGCAGCAAAGGAGAGCATTCCCTTCCATGATGATCCTGGTGTCCGCCCATCTCGATGATGCTGTCCTCAGCTGTGGTGACCTGGTGTGGCAGTTTCCCGGCTCATTGGTTCTCACGGTGTTCGCCGGCCGCGACGTGGACTGGGCCGAGCTCCGGGAATGGGACGCGGCAACCGGATTTACCCCGGGCACGGACGTGATGGCCGCCCGGATCGCCGAGGACGATTGCGCCTTGGCCCTCCTGGGAGGGACAGCGAGGCGGCTCGACTTCCTGGACGAGCAGTACCGAGAACCCGAAATCGATCCCCCACCCGAGGTAGTGGGACGGGAGATCGCGGCGCTCGTGCGTGAAGTCGGTGCGGACAAGGTGCTCTTTCCGCTTGGAATCGGCCACTGGGACCATCAGATCACTGCTCAGGCCGCGGCGTACGCAGCGACGAACTTGCCCGATCGGGAATGGTACGCCTACCAGGATCTGCCGTATGGCTATGAATACGAACCCGAGGTCGATCGAGCACTAGCCGCTCTGGCGGATTGGAATCCGGTGCCGGTGCAACTCGCTGTCACCTCCGATCTCGATCGTAAGAACGCGGCGCTGGATCAATACCCGTCACAGATGACCGGCCTCGGTGAGAAGCGCCGGGCCGACGCCCTGAAACCGGAGCGTTACTGGGCGCTCAGCCCCCGCTAGGTGTGTCCGTCTACGTAACAAAGACCACGATCTCTTTGAAGGAGCAGCGATGACGAACCGACCTCTCGCTCCGCGCGGGGCTCCCTGCTGGGTCGACCTGTGGACCTCAGACGTCGAGGGCAGCCGCCAGTTCTATACAGAACTGTTCGGCTGGGAAGCAGGGGAGCCGAGCCCCGATCACGGCGGCTACTTCATGTTCACCCGCGCCAGCATTCTGGTCGCCGGGGCGATGGGCGACATGGGCGAGGCGCGCGCCAACAACACGTGGAAGCCCTTCTTCGCTTCGGACGACATCGAACGCACCCTCGAGCTCGCCGCGGCGCACGGTGCCACGGTGCATCTCCCGGCCATGGCGATCGACGACCTCGGCAGTCAGGCGGTGATCGCCGACCCGGCGGGGGCGGTAACCGGGATCTGGCAGGCCGGCAGCTTTCCCGGCTTCACCACGATCCACGAGCACGGCACCGCGAGCTTCATCGCCATCGACGTCCACGACTACCACAGTGAGGTCGCCTTCTATCGCCAAGTGTTCGGCTGGGATCCACTCCAGGAGGAGGTCGACGGTCATCACTACGCCGGCTACATGGACCCGGACAACAACCGACCAATCGCCGGGATCGGCGACGAGGTGGAGTCGCTGGCTTCAGGAGAATTGCCGCACTGGTCGGTGTTCTGGCAAAGCGACGACGTCGACGCCTCGGTCGCGAAAGTTAGCGCGCTTGGCGGCGAGGTGCTTACCGAGGCTGCCGACCACGGCCTCGGGCGGGTCGCCCGAGTGGCCGACCCCAGCGGCACGCGCTTTTGGCTCTTTCGGCCCAAGGGTTAGCCCACGAGCGAACTGGAGGCGGCGGCGGAGAAGGCCAAGGCGAGGGACCGTCTTCGCCCCCCTTGACGATCCCAAGTTCTTCGCGCAAGTGAGGGTGGACCCTGAGAGCCGAACCTTCGTGTGGCCCAACAGCATGGACCTCGACCCGGCGGTGCTCCACGGAGACTTCGAGCCGGCTGGCAGCCCGCACTTTCGCGACGTGACTCCCCGCGCTGCACGCCAGTCGGTCTGACCCATAGACGCCGGCCTGCTCGCCAGTTAGGTCGCGACCTACTGAGCAAGGCAGCTACCTCTTGCATTGCTCACCTGGGGGTCGCCCCAACGGCACATTGCGGACACGTCCCACATCATCATCGGCGCGCATTATGTGGCACTCGCCACTATTGTTAAAGCTCAGTTCGTTCAGGAGTGCTGTCGCAGCGCACGGTCTAAAGGAGGTGAGTCCGATTCTTTTCGTTCACAGTCGGGTGCTCACCCCTTCACGCTGGAGCCTCTAGAGCTTCGTCGTCATCGGTCCTTGGGTGCCCGCATCTCGAATGCCCTGAAAGGGACCAAGACATGTCGCAATTGCACGAATCGCTCCCGTCGACCGGGGGCAAAACCCAATCCTTGACGCTTGACTCGGTGCGACGTACATCGCACCCGCAGGCGGTTCACAACGTTGCTCTGGTCCTCGGTGGTGGTGGGGCTGCCGGAAATGCGTGGGAAATCGGTATCGTCGCAGGCTTGGCCGAAGCTGGTCTCGATATGACAGAGGCCGCCGATTTGGTGATCGGCACCTCGGCCGGGGCCACCGCGGCAGCGCAGGTGCGCAGCGGTATTCCGGCCGCCGAACTGGTGGCCTCGGTGCTGTCCCCGCCGGTTCGACCGGTCGGACAGAACCAGGAACGGCTGCCGTCCCTGCCGATGGCCACGGTGTTCGAGCGGATGAGGGCCATCGGCGCCGCCGCCACCTCGGCAGCCGATCTACGACGTGCGATGGGCGCGTTCGGGTTGGAGAGCGACTCCATACTCGGACCCGGGGCGGGACAGCGGCGCGCAGTGGTCGCCGCCCGGTTGCCTCGCCCTGAATGGCCGGACAGGCCGATGATCGTGGTGGCCGTCGACGCGCATACTGGCGAGTTGGCTGCGTTCGACCGCGATTCCGGCGTCGATCTAGTGGACGCGGTCACCGCGAGCACCGCGTTGCCTGGTCTGGTCCCCTCGGTCAGCATCAACGGCGCTCGCTACATCGACGGTGGCGTGCGCTCCCCCGACAACGCCGACCTTGCCTCGGGCTACGCGAACGTCGTGGTGCTCTCGCCGTTGGGCGGACGGAGCCAGACACCACCGGAACGGGGGGCGGATCCGGCAGGCCAGTTCGAGGGCCTGCGTAGACCACCGGAATGGGGCGTGGACCTGGCAAGCCAAGTCGAGGCCCTGCGCAAGCAGGGCAGCCACGTCGAGGTGATCACACCGGACGCCGAATCCCGAGCCGCAATGGGCACAAACCAGATGGATCTCGCGACCCGCATTCCCGCCGCCCGTGCCGGCTTCGCCCAAGGCAAGCAGGAAGCGACCCGCGTGACGTTGCTCTGACGATTGCACGCTTATACGGGCCAAACGACGACAATCAGATTCGTGCCCCAAGCGTGCCCCGCCCGGGAGCTCTTGGCTCAACCGGATGACCGTTTCGAAGACCTCGACGGCCTCGCGAAGGCCGTTGGCCTGCGGAAATATGTCGGCGACCGCTCGTGCTTTCGGCACGGTCGTGCTGCGCTCAAAGCTCCCCATGCCGGCCCCGACACCCCCTCCCACCAGGGATTTTGTGGGGCTAGGTGGAATCGAACCACCGACCTCAGCATTATCAGTGCTGCGGCCGTCACCGCCGGGACCGTCGCTGACCAGCATGTATATCCCAAGAAGAACGCAACGCAGCTCGAACGTGACCCAATCGTGACCCACCGGCTCTTAATGGCGGATGGGGTCGGGGCGTACCCATACCTTCTGATCCGTAGTCGGTGCCCTACCGTCGCACCGCGTCTCCGGGCGTCCCACCGGGTGGCGTTCGGGCAGGTTAAACCGGATCCAGACACGGTCGGTAGCGACAGGATGCGACGGCCAGTGGCACGCTCGGACGGGTTTGTTGGGTCGAATGTTGGGTTTTTCGAGTAAGAATCGGCGAGCGTTGTTCGCTTATCCGCTCGTCGCGCCGAGGAGCGTTTGGATCGCTTCGGCCGGCAGAACCTCTCTTGTGGCGTCTGAGGTAAGCGTCGGCGCCAGCGTCTTCAGGAGTCTCGGTTTCTCGGGGCGGCCGAGCGGCACTGGCTCGGTTCGGCGCCATCCGCGCGCCGACACCATCTTTATGGCGCTGAGGTAGCTGGGCTCGGACATCCTCCCTAACGTCCTCGCGCGCATCAACAATGCGGCGATGGAAACCTCCCACCGGCGTTTGAGGTCGAACAAGACCGGCCAGTCGGCCCGGGCGGGCAACTCGTCATAAATGTCATTTCGAGGCATGAGGAAGGCTGCTGCGAACTGGTGAGCCTGCTTCTCGACTTGCTGTAGGCCCCAAACCTGCTCGCCGTGGAGAACAAGATGGCCGAGTTCGTGGGCGGCGTCGAAACGGGACCGCGCTCGGTCATTCTTGTCCGAGCACAGGACGACTACGGGACGATCGGGGAAGGGCAGAGAGAACGCATCGACGTCGGCGGTGTCGAACGGCATGCGGATCACGACGACACCGTGGTCCTCGAGGAGCCCGACCACATCCTTGACTGGGCCTCGGGGGACTCCCCATTGCTTCCTCGCCTTGTCGGCGGCAGCCTCGATCTGCTCGCTGTCCGCGTCGAGCGCCAGTTCAACACGTGCTGGCAGCGAGACTGGGGGAAGTTTGCCTGTCTCGTCGAGATCGGCGAGGTCGTGGGCGAGTTGGGCGAGCGACCTGGCACGGCGGCGATGGACGACTGAGGTGCGCCGGAGTGAACGGAAGAAGCCCTCGTGGGTCTCGACTAGAGGCAGGGAGAAGAAACCGGGGGGGACCTCAAGCACCTCCCCCAACCGAGTTAGCGACTCTGCGGACGGTTTGGTGGCCCCTGCCTCGAACTGGCTGACGGCCGCAGCGGTCAGCTCCACCCGGCGCGCCAGTTCGGCCTGACTCCACCCGTTGAGCTCCCGCGCCAGCCTGACCCTTCCCGGCTCAAAGCCAGCGTCGACCACCGTGTCTTGTTCCTCCTCGGGGCTTCTCGTTACGCGGGGTACCCCATCATGCCTTTATCCACAGGGGGTGTGGGTGGATATGTGCCCGGACGACTCTGCGACACCCCCGGGTGACTTCCGTGTCGAAGACCAAGTGCTAATCTAAAGTACGAATAGCCGAGATCAACTGAAGGGAGGATACAAGGTGAACGAACAAGAGGGGCATCGCGACGAAAAGGTCGCGGTGACCTACAACGGTCAGGACAAGCATTTCGAAGACCGCCCTCACGAACTGGTGGGCGCCCTATTGGACCTGGCCAAGAAGGAGTTCCACGTCGAGAGTCAGCACACTCTTAGCCTCTTCACCGAGGGCGGCGTGGAGCTACCAGACGCCGAGACCCTCGATCGTGCAGGCGTGCGGCCCGGCGAACTGCTGGTGCTTCGCCAGAGCACCGTAAAGGGCGGGGCATGAGCCGCGTCAGGGTCCCTCGCACGTTGCTCGAGCAGACCTACGAGCAGCTAGTCCAGTGCGGGCAGGGAACGCGCGAGTGTGTCGGCTACTGGCTGGGCCCGACCGACGACGCGGAGGTCGTCCGCCGCATCGTCCATCCCCTGCATCGGTCGGGGCCGTTCGGTTATGAGGTCGACTCGGGCTACGTGAACGAGCTGTTCCTTGACCTCCGCCGGACCCGTGAGACGGTACGCCTCCAAGTGCACACCCACCCTGAGGAGGCCTCCCACTCGGGCGTCGACGATGCCTTCGCGTTGGCGCCCTCGACCGGGTTCCTCTCGCTAGTCATCCCGGACTTCGCCCTCGGTCCGCCCGACCTGGCCCGCTGCCACCTGGTCGAGATGCAACCCGACGGCGAGTGGCTCGAGATCGAAGCGGGGAAGACTCTTGTGCTCGTGTGAGGATTGTGCCGCCCTGTGCCGCACAGCCCAGCTCTTACGTATGGACGTGTTCGGCTCGGAGCCGGATAATGACCACGGGATCGTGTCGGGTCTCCGGGCCACTACGGCTCGAATCGTCGCCGACCAGCGAACGGCCATGTCACCGGGAGGACAGACAGCGATCGCGACGCTGTACGGCCAGCTAATCATGATGGGCCTGCAGGTCGACCTCGACGTTCCCGACGTCGCCCTTGTGGCTCCTCAACCGCCGCTCGAGGGTGACCGGCTTGTGGCCGCTCTCCTCGGCTACTCCGACGACCTCATGCCAGGCGGCTCGTCCAGCGGCTCGGATCACCCCGAGATTGTCTTCGCCCTAGGCGACACCGAGGTGCCGAGAGCGGCCGTGAGACTGAGCTGGACCAATCACCTCGCAATAGTGGTTCCGGGAAACGAGGACGCACCCGCCCCCGCCGGGACCCGCTCACCCTTCGGTCCGATCGCCGCTGCCGCCGCTGCCGCCGCCGAGGGAGTCCGCGCCGCGATACCTGTCATAGCCGAGTTCCTCGAGGTCGCCTTGCCGAACCGGCCGACCTGGCGGGGGCCGGGCACCCGATGGGTCTCGGTCAACCTTGAACCCGTCGTGAACATCATCGAACCGCGTCTCGGCGAGGTAGACGCCATCAGCGGCGGCGCGATCACCAACGCCGCCATCTACTGCCTGCTGCGCGTACCGGATCTTGCCGGCCGTATGCGCGTAGTCGAGGACGACCTACTCGAGCCAAGCAACCTCAACCGCTACGGCCTGGCGCGACGGTCGCGGGTCGGCGGACCGAAGACTGACCTGCTCGAATCGTTGTCGACCGACCGGTTCCAGATCGTCGGCGAGAGAATGCGCCTGGAAGATTCGACGGCCGATGCTCTGCGGCCCTTAGCGTCACAGGTGCTGGTCGGCGTGGACCACATCCCCTCACGTTGGCTGGCCCAGGACAAGTACGGCGACGCCCGGCTATGTGTCGGCGCCACCTCTCACGACTTCGTGCTCGTCTCCGAGCACCGGCCAGGCACACCCTGCGCCGGATGCAGTCACCCCAACGACGACGATGGTACCGGTCCGATCCCTACCATAGCGTTCGTCTCGCTGTGGGCCGGGCTGGTGCAATCTGCCTTTCTGCTGTCCGGACGCGACCGCTCACCAGGCCGTGCCGCTGACGTCTGGCCCCTTGGGCTCCACAACCCGCGCGGGCTGCGGCAATATCGTCCCGACGCCAACACTTGCTGCCCAGTTCGCTGCCGTGCCTCACAGGCCCTACGTTCGCAAGCCAGCTGAGTTGACCCCGGCCCTATCAGTGCTGAGCCGTCATCGCCAGCAATCGTTGACCAGCATTTATCTCCCGCGAAGGCGCGATCCCGCTCTGAACGTGACCCAATCGTGACCCGCCCGTTCATAGCGGTAAAAGGGGTCGAGGAGTACCCGAACCTGCTGATCCGTAGTCGGCTCATATCCGTGGCGGCCTGTCGTTCGTCGTCGCCGATCGTGGCGTTGTGGCCGGTCAGGACGGCCGATTCGGGAGGTAGCTCGGACGAAGTGAGACTACGGGCGACACCGCGCCACGCGATGCTCGAGTGTAAGGTCTGTTCGCAATCGCAACCGGGCCTCGCAGTCGTAGACCGGCTTGCCGCCGAGACTCGACCCGCACGAAAATGAGAAGGGAGCGAAGAGCCTGGGGCGAAAGGCGAGGTCTGCCGGATCGCTGCAGCGGCGTCGACCATTCGGATGTGCTGCAATCGAAGGATGCCACAAAGGTCCACGAAAAGGGCGGCCGACCGGAGGTCGCCGAGCGTCATGAGAGCTGGATGATAGAGATCGTCGAGGCGGACGTCCGGAGCCGCTATGGGTCGTTCGGACCGAACATCGGTGGGCTCGTGGGACCTCCCGATGGCGACGGGCCCCTCGTGAGCGCCGACTCGGGTGTCGACGACGTCGATCTAAGCTCAACCGTCGTCTGCGGGATCTGATCCATGGACGATGCGAGCAGCTTCGGTACACGGCTCGTCGATAGCATTCGAGCTGCTCTCGATGTCCAAGTCCGACAGGCGATCGCACGCCGCATCCACAGCAAGGTCCGGGACGCAAGAGGTGATCCGGACCGCTCCGGCGTCCGGTGGCCGTTCGAGCTGATTCAGAATGCCCACGACGCTGGCCCACGCGCTGGTCATGACGGCGTCACGATTTCGCTCGAACTTATTGGTGGGGTGCTTCGCATCCAACACGATGCCGCGCCGTTCACCATCGGAGAACTCGCCGCGCTACTGACGGGAGGGTCGAGCAAGGACTTCGACTCGCGCGAGACAACGGGGCGGTTCGGAAGCGGCTTTCTTGTCACCCATGTGCTCTCCGAACGCGTGGATGTTTCGGGAATTCTCGACCTTGATTCAACGTATCGCTCGTTCAACATCTCGCTATTCCGGCCCGACGACGAGGACCAGATCCTGCAAGGAATCGCAGATTCTGAGGCCGCGCTCAGCGCTACGGAGGCGCTCTCCGATCTCGGCTCCAGACCGACCGCGACCTTGACGTACGTCGTAGATGACGAGCATATTGCCCAAGCAGGGCTAGACATGCTTGCGCGGACGCTGCCGCATCTGTTCGCCTCGTGTCGGAAGCTTCGCCAGATCTCCATCGACTGCGAATCGGAAAGGAAGACCTGGGTCGCCAGCTCTCCGTCGGGCTTTATCGAACAGGATCGTGTCTTGGTCGACGAACGGACGGTCCAGGTGTCGCGCAACGGTCACGGTGGCCCCAAGTGGCGGGTACTGCGATGCGCTTCTGACATCGATGCTCGCGGGTGGCTACTGGCCGCGATTACCGACGCCGACGGCGTGTGGGCGGTCGAGAGACCCACTGGCGTGCCGGGCGTCTTCCGACAGCTCCCCGTGTTCGGCGCGCCACGAGCGGCCTCATGGGTGATCGTCGACGGGGAGTTTGAGCTCGACGAGGAGCGGGGAAGCGTCCACGTGGTCGGCGAGCGCGGGGCGCCGTTGCGGGACGCTTTCTCTGCTCTCGGCGGGTTAGCCCAGCTTGCCTCGTCGGAGCAGTGGAAGGACGGTTATCGGATCGGCCAACTCACCCTGCCTGACGAAGGACTAGGCGACGCTGCAGCCGAAGTTTGGAGCAACGTTCTCTCTGACACCGCCGCGACGTTGGCAAGCCTGCCCCTGGTCAACACGGCTAGAAGGGGACTGATCCCGTCGAACGCTACCGACAGCGACGATCACTATGTGGACTTCGTCGTCGTCGACGCTTCGCCCTTGAGTCACGACGAACTCTGGGACCTCGCCGCGGCCTGTCCTGGCGCAGACATACCGATCCGCGCCGACTCGGGTGGGTGGTCCGAAATCCTTCGCGGTTGGGAGAAGCTCGGCGTGCCTGTGCAATGGCTCGACCTCGCCGCGATCGGTGCTCTCGCTCGACCGGCCGACGAGCGGATCGAGTCGCTGCAGGTCGATGTCCCCGTCCGCGAGTGGCTCAGCCGTTATCTCGACGCAGTCGGCAGATCGTGGACGCACGGCGGCATCGTCAAGTCTCTGGTAACGACGCTCATTCCCGATGCGAACGGGCCCCTGCGTTCGTTTGGCGCCCTTCGACGAGACGGGGGTGTCGGCGGGCCTTTGAAAGCGATAGGTGGAGCTATCGGTATCGATATCCCTTCAATGCTGCTCGATACTCACCTCGAAGAAGCCCTGGAAGCGGCGGGCCTGAGTGCAGGGGCAGCGGCGATTGGTGACGCGACCTCAGGTGTGCTCGAAGAGCGTGAGGCGGTTGAGATGGTGATCGGCAAGTTAGACGCGCTCCTGCCAGCTGAACGCCCCATTTCGGGGGCCTCTGGCCTTGCCCCGATGGCAGCAGTCGCGATGATCGAGTACCTATGGGAGTCGCAGGCAATGGCCGCTCGCGACATCGCGCAGACGATCCCCCTTCTCGCAGCCGATCTCACCGCTCGACGTAGTGGCCAGCGTCGCATAATGGTGCCACCCGTTGGTACCTGGCCCATCGCTGCTCAGCCGTTTGCTGGCGCCTATCCGCTGGCCCGGGTTCTTGCAGAGGCTTACGCATGCACAGGTGGGTCCGCCCTCCTCGCACTTTCTGACTGGGGCATCGTCCATCGCAGCTTGCTGGAGCTCGGCAAGCGCGAGGAGCTCGGCGACCGAGCACTTCGCGCAATCGCCGTGGATGCCAACCAGGTCGTTGACGCCAGACTTCGAGACGCAGCAATGATGCAGATCGCGTTGCTTGAGCCCGAGGTGCTCAACCATTGCAAGCAGGAGCGGAATACGGCACGAGATTTGCTGGGCTTCGTTGTGTGCTTCGTGGCGCCGACCGATCAGTCCTGGCGCTCGCCTGTCGATGCGACCGTTCAGGCACCGGAGGGAGAGCGGTCGGTCAGCCTTATCCCATCCTTATGGTTATCAGATGTGCGGAGCAAGCCGTGGATCCCAGTAGAGGAGGATGATGACGTTACGCACCACGCCCCGAATGCCGAACTGATTCGCGATCTCATTGATCCGGCGTGGCTTGTAGGCAATCCGGATGGTGTCGATCTGTTGGTAGACCGATTCGACATGGACGCACTCGATGTTCGCCTCTTGGCGGCTGCGAGCGATGAAGAGTCCAGACAACGGCTTCGCGATGGCCTTGCGCGTGTCATTGACGCCGCGGGCGCCGATCCGGCGGTACTCGAATATTTAGAACGCACGGCGGAAGAGCGGAAACGCGACATTGCGCGAATGCGAAGCCTTGGTCTTGCCGTCCAAGCTGCTGTCAAGTCGGCCCTCGAAAAGCGGCATCTGAAGGTCGACGTTGTCGACTGGGGGTACGACTTCCTGGTCACGGAGGTGACCGTAGAGGAGGACGAGACCGGCGATCCTGCCGCCGTTTTTGGCGTCGGTAGGTTCAAGGTTGAGGTGAAGGCTACTTCCGCCGGGGAGGCTCGCTTGACCCCTCTGCAGGCTGTCACGGCCGTTGACGACCGTGATGCGTTTGTCCTCTGCGTAGTGGATCTTCGCGGCGTGGACAATGCGTTGGACCGGAGTGACTGGAAACCTGAAGACGTCGAGGGGCTCTGTCGATTCGTAGCCGGATCCGCCTTGCCAATTGGCGAGACCCTCAGTCATGTACGGCAGGCCGAGGGCAGTGCCGTACCGATCCGCAACACCACTTCGCTGCGGTACGGCGTGCCTTCAGCGTTGTGGGTTTCTGCCCGAGGTTTGGACGAATGGGTTAAAGACGCCTTTCGCTCGGATCGGGCTCCAAAGCGTTGACCGCCGCAGCTGGATGGTCTCTGCCGTCGTGAGGATCTTCGACGCGTCGCTGCGGATCTCGGCCAGCGACGAAGCCAACTTCGCGGCCTGTCGGCACCTGACCTGTATGGATCTCGCGCAGGCCGGAGGCGGGCTCAGCGCCCCTGCGGAGTTCGACTTGGGGTTCGCCGATCTGGTGGCGCGTGGCGAACGGCACGAAGCGGAGGTCCTGGAGAGCTTCCGTCGGCGAGGACTGACGGTGGTCGAGATCGGCTACGAGACAGGCACTGAGAGAGGCGCTTCCGCCGCCACCGTCGAGGCGGTCAGGAGCCGGGTCGATGTGATCTACCAGGCTGAGCTTCTCTCAGTCGCCGGGGAAGACCAGCCTGCCACGCTGGGCCGGCCGGACTTCCTCGTGAGGGCAGACTTGCTGGCGGCCCCCGACGGCGAGCCCAGACCGGAGGGGGCGTGGTACGAGGTGGTGGACGCCAAGCTCGCCCGCACGGCCAAGGCCCGGGCGGTGTTGCAGATCACGTACTACACCGCCCTTCTCGCCGAGAAGCAGGGCGTCGCGCCGCGATGGATGCACCTCGCGTTGGGCCACGGCGAGATGGTCTCGTTCAAGGTGAACGATTTCGCCGCCTACGAACGCCAGGTGCGACACCGGCTGGTCGAGTTCGTCGGCGGCGATCACGGCGCCTATCCGTTCGCCGACCCCTACCCCGAGCCGGTCGAGCACTGTGCCATCTGTCGGTGGCGGCGAACCTGCTCCACCCGGCGCCGGGACGACGACGACCTGTCGCTGGTGGCGGGCATCGCCCGGCGGCAACGCCAAGAACTCAAAGCCGCAGGCATCACAACCCGGCGGGCGCTGGCCGCCTGCGGCCAGCTCCCCGACCTTCCCAGGTCGGGACCAGATTCGCTCGCCCGGGTCCAGCAGCAGGCCCGCCTGCAGGTCGCGAGCGAAGACCAGGGCCGGACCCTCTATGAGCTGGTCGACCCCGAACGAGACGACGAAGGATCGCTGGTGGCCAACCGGGGTCTTCTGGCGCTGCCCCACCCGGTCGAGGGCGACCTTTTTTTTGACATCGAAGGGTCCCGCCATTTCAGCGACGACGGCAGGGAGTTCGGCCTCCAGTACCTGTTCGGCATCGTCGACACCGCCGACGCCGACGAGGCGGGAAGGCCGCGCTACCGCCAGTTCTGGGCGTTCGACCGGGCCGGGGAGAAGTCCGCCTTCGAGGAGCTGGTCGACTTCATCACCGAGCGGCGCGAGACCCACCCCGGCCTGCACGTCTACCACTACAACCACTACGAGCCCACCTCGATTGACCATCTCAGCGAGCTGCACGAGACCCGCACCGAGGCGGTCGGCCGACTGATGGGCCGCTTCGCGACCAGGGAGGACGAGGTGGACGCCCTGTTCCGACTGGGGGTGTTCGTCGACTTGTACCGGGTGGTCCGCCAGGGCGTGCGGGCCGGGGTGGAAAGCTATTCGATCAAACGACTGGAGACTCTCTGCGGCTACCGCCGTCAGGTTCCCCTCGAGGAGGCCACCGAGCATCTGATCCGCTTCGAAGCCGCCCTCGACGAGTGCTCCGGACCCACCGATACCACAAGCCAGGGAGTGGTGGCCGGCTATAACGAGGACGACTGCCGGGCCACCCTGGCGCTGCGGGACTGGCTGGAGGGGCGGCGCGAGGAGATGGCCGAGCGCCTCAGCGAGGTCCTGCCCCGCCCTGCCGCTCCCGAGGAAGCACCACAACGGGAGGACCCCGAGGTCGAGCGGGTCACCGCAGCCCTGTGGGCCGGCATCCCCGACGACCCCGCCCAACGCACACACGACCAGCAGGCCAAGGCGCTTCTGGCGGACCTGCTCGGGTGGCACCGCCGGGAGAACAAGCCGGCGTGGTGGCGGTACTTCTATCTGCGCACCCTCGACGACGGCGACCTGCTCGGCGAGCCCGACGCCCTCGCCGGCTTGCAAGGCGGCGAGATCGTCGACCAGGTCAAGCGATCGGTCGTTCGCCGCTTCAGTTTCCCGCCCCAGGAGCACGGGTTCTCTCCCGGGGACCAAGCCTTCGACCCGGCCACCAAAACATCCTGGACGGTTTCGGCGGTCGATGCCGAGCACGGGGTGGTCGACCTGAAGATCGGCCAGACCAACACCGGACGGCTCCCGACCGCCCTAGTCGAGGGAGCCCCGATCGACACCAAGGTACTGGCCCAGGCGGTGCTCGCCCTCGGCGAGCGGGTAGCAAACCGCGGGTTGGGAGGCACCGACGCGGCCACCGCCCTGCTCACCAGGCGGCCACCATCCGGGACCGGGATCGGGCCAGGATCGCTAAAAGACCCGGACGAGACCGCATCGGAAGCGGCTGTAAGGCTCGCCCCCGCGCTCGCAGACTCCTACCTGCCCATCCAGGGGCCCCCTGGAACCGGAAAGACCACGACCGCGGCACAACAGATCCTGGCCCTGGTGAAGAAGGGGCGGACGGTCGGGGTCACCGGCCCGTCGCACGCGGTGATCCACAATCTGATCGACGCCGTGGTCAGACTGGCTGACGAGACCGGGGAGAAGGTCGAGGTCGGACAGCGGGCGGACGAGAACAACCCCTTTCTTCACGACCACGCCGAGGCGATGGCCTACCCGCAGCTGGAAGCCGCCCTCCGAGACGGCGGCATCCAGGTCGCGGCAGGCACGGCCTGGATGTGGGCCAAACCCCAGTTCGCGAGCGCCGTCGACACCCTGTTCGTAGACGAAGCGGGCCAGATGTCCCTCGCCAACGTTCTCGCCGTCGCGGGCGCCGGGCGCAACCTGATGCTGCTCGGCGATCCCCAGCAGCTCGCCCAACCCAGCCAGGCCGCACATCCCCCTGGTGCTGGCGTGTCCGCTCTCGAGCACATCCTCGGCGACAGGGCAACCATGCCCTCAGACGCCGGACTGTTCATGGACCTCACCTGGCGCATGCACCCCGAGTTGTGTTCGTACACCTCGGAGGTGTTCTACGACGGCCGGCTGCAATGGGCAGACGGCTTGGAGCTCCAATCCGTGCTCGCCACGGGCGCTCTGTCAGGTTCGGGCGTCCGGGTCGTCGAGGTGTCCCACAGCGGGAACACCAACGACTCGCCCGAGGAAGCCGGAGCTGTAGCCACGATCGTCGGAGGTCTCATCGGACACGATTGGCGCGACTCGGCAGGTATCCACCATCGGCTGACAGCCGCCGACATCCTGGTGGTGACGCCCTACAACGCCCAGATACGAGACATCGAAGACGCACTCGACGCGAGCGGGATCGCCGACATCCAGGTAGGCACCGTGGACAAGTTCCAAGGCCGCCAAGCCCCCGTCGTGATCTACTCGATGGCCAGCTCGTCAGCCGACGACGCCCCCAGAGGCCTGGAGTTCCTTTACGACCCCCACCGGTTAAACGTCGCCACCTCCCGTGCCCGCGCCATGGCGATTATCGTTGCCAGTCCCGAGATACCGAGACCCTGGTGCACCACGCCCCGGCAGATGCAGACCGTAAACGCAACCTGCGAAGCGTGGGAGAGAAGCCGGCCCTCACGGGACTCACCTGCCATCTGACCCTTCGAGTCGTTCCCGGACACCGAGCGAGCCACGAGCGATCGGTCGATGGCTCTTCAGCGGAGATCCGCCCCTTATCACTGCTGCGCCCGCGGGTGGTTGACCAGGGGTTGTCCGCAAAACGCCTACTCGTCGGAGGCTGTTTCTGACTGACCGATGTTCCCCTCCTGAACCCCATGTTCGCCTCCGCTTGTGGTGCCAACGTGGTGCAAGAAGGAGGGCTGTGGCCAGCGGCACTGCCCGCGGTAGACAGCCTGCTCGGCGACACCGACTGTCGGAGCACGAGTTCCGGCAAAGCGCCGTCAGGCTCGTCACGGACAGTGGACACGATGGCCCGAAGGTCAGGCGATGGAGCTTCCTCGCCCTCCCGGGCCACCGGTCGAGGATCGACTCCGCAAGCGCTCGTCCCCTTCGGTTCAGCGGCGGACGGAAGGTTCATCACCGGCCCTGATGGTCGGTTTCGTGCCCACCTGAACAGCCGTGGCGATCAGAGCGCCGGGACTGGCTGGGTCAAGCGGTAGCGGTTGCCGAGCAGGAAGCTCCCCCGGCGGACTTCCTGGAACACCGTGGTCTTGTTGCGGTGGAGCCAGGTCCGGAGCGGCTGCACGGCAGGCCGCACGGTGTCGTCGAGGGCTTCGTAGATCTCGTGGGCAGACATCGAGTCCTCGGCCATAGCGAGAAGGCGGAAAACAGCGGCTGGCACGGTCCGCTCCGGCGGCGCGGGGACAACGCATCCGCTGAGCTGGTCTTGCGCCTGTTGGACCTCGTTCATCGCGTTGGTGGCCTCCTCCATGAGGAAGTTGCCAATCTCGCCTGCAACGGTCCGGATCGTCCTGCGTCGCTCTTGAGGCTGCCTGCGGTAGAGGTAGATGCCGCCGACGACGAAGGCAGCGAGGACGATCCACGCCGCCGGCCCGATGCGATCCTGGGCCCACTTGGTGGCAGCCCCGACAGCGTAAACGGGAGCGGCAGGAACCATGGCAACGCCCTGGACTCGGGTTTCACCAACGCGGACGTCGAGCAGCGCGACGATCGCGTCGATGCTTTGGGACCACACCCGGACGCCGAGCGGAGCAAAATCCTTGATGTTGTGGGTCAGCAGGATGCACGGCGACACCAGCGAAGCGAGAGCGGCTGTGGGGTAGTCCTCAGGATCGAGGGCTCGGACGTCGGATGCCCGCGGGTCGAGCTTCCGGAGACTGTCGGGGAGCGTCAACACTCGGATGAGCGGGAGCCAGTCGTCGGCGAACATCCGCTGCAGCTGGAGGACCGGGACGCCGAGCTGCACTGCGAAGCGGGGCAACCGGTTCCACGTCTCGTCGAGCGTGGCACGCTCCATGAACAGGCGGATCTGTTCGCTTCGTGCGGCGTAGATCGTGGCCGGAGGCTCGACCTTGGCGAGCTGGCTGTGGAGGCCGGTCCGAACGTAGGACGTGTCGAGGACCGCCGGGACCGGACCGCCCTGGAGTTCGGCCTGGACCTCCCACTTGCGGATTTGTTCGGGGTCGATGCGCGACAGGATGTCGGAGTACCCTCTGGCCGGGAGTGCGAACTGACGAGTGTCCATGACCAATCGTACGTCTGTTCGTCGCTCTCGCCGAACGGGTTTTCACCCGCCTGAGGCACTTGCGACAGTGGGAACGTCGTGACGGTGCCCCTCGCCTGGGCGCACCATTGTTTCACGGCCGACTTCGATCGCCGGGGACCACTAAGTGCTTTCTCACAAGAAGTCAGCATCGGTCTGAAGAGCGGTCAGGTCCGCTCGGGGCAACCGAAACGTCATGACCGAAACCTCGGCTGGTATCACGCTGCCAGCGGGATTCCTGACGTACCAAATCGTCTGGGAGTCTGACTTGTAGAAGTCGACTACGGCCAAGACGTATTCCTCTCCGTAAGTTTGGGCGGCGTCCCACTCACTCTGAGTCAGGATCGGGGTGGTGAATCCAACGGACGACTTCACCTCAACCCGCAACGTCACGTCATCGAGCGTTACTTCCAGGTCGTATCCCAGATTACGCTGGTTGGCCCGGTAGACGACATGCCAACCGTGGCTTTGCAGGTTCTTCGCCACTGCTAGCTCGGCGCCAACCCCGGAGTTTAGTTCAACTGGCTCGCCGAGTAACGGCAGGTCAGGCTCGTCTTCCTCCGGTACAGCATCCGGGGGTGTCCCTGGTTCGTCGAGCGGAGTGCCTTCGACTATGGCCAGCAGCGCTGCGTTTGCGACTGAGTCTGGGTCACAATCGAATAGCTCCTGGACTTGATTAAGCGTGAAAGCAAAGTCACTTGCAAAATCAGGGATGCCGGTAGTCTGACGGTTGGGGTAGACGCCTGCGGAGCTGAAGGAGTACAGCACCGCGATCAAGGGAAAAATCGGGATTCGCTGATCTTTAGGGTTGAGGTAGCCCCCGTATACAGCTGGGAGGTTTAGGTCGACAACTTGATAGCCACCCATGGCCGACCGCAGCCATATGGAGTGCTCATCACCTCGATATGTGGTATCTCGGATACTGCATGTAAAACGATTCTCCACATCTACCGCCATATGAGGACAAGACAAGCGGATGGTTGGGTTGCCCAGTATCGCCATGATGACTGCCGGCTCCGCAGGACAGCCGATTCCTTTTTGGATGCCGAAGTTGTTACGCCAGGTATTAGTAGGGTACCGGGCCTCCGGCGCTGTTTCACCTGAACGGGTGCTGTACGGAGCATTCGGCGATGTACTGCCCCCGAAGGGCGCAGTCAGAACCACAAAGGGCTCCGGGCGATTCGTTTTCGTGAACAGCGTGTCAAGCGCATGCTCGATCTCGCTCGCCGGTGTAGCCACAGCAGCGCCCAACGAAGCCACGGAATCATCGAGACGACGAAGACCCAGATAGAGCGCGACGAATCGTCCGCGGACATCCGTTTGGCGGCCGAACTCACTCAGGAGAGCAAGTCCCGCCTCGTACACGTCTTGTCTGGCAGGAGGTATCAAAATAGGTGCTCTTCGAACTCTGAGGGCCACTCGATTCGAGGAATGTCAGTGGGAATCAACCCCTCGATAGGTATTAGCGATCGAGCCCACCGCTGGTAGTCGCTGGTGGGATCGGACACTAAGGGCGCGGCCGTATCTGTATCTGCTGCCTCACTACGGGGCAAGTCGCTGATGGCCTCCCAAACGGATGTGGCCTTCGTGGTGGCAAGTTCAGCGTGCGGCTGGTACGGCAAGTGGTGAGGGGCCAGGATCTCCCGCCATGGTTCAGGCCAAGTCGAGGGCCTCCCCTTTGTGGCCATCATGAGCAGCCGGCGTCTCAACTGCGGTATGCCGTAGCCCTCGGCATGGGCGATGATGACCGTGGTCGAGTATCCCAGCTTGTGCAAGGCACTTCGTATCTCGGCCAAGACGTGCCGGCCACGGCTGAAGAGAAGTGCTGGCACATTCTCCATCAGCACGAAACGAGGTTCTAGCTCCTCCACCGATTCGACGAATGCATACACCAATCTGTTCCGAGGGTCATCGGTCAAGCAGTTTCCCGCCGTCGAGAAGCCTTGGCATGGAGGTCCCCCCGCTAGGAGCGTGACGCCGTGCGAACCGGCGCGTCGCTTGATCTCCTTTAGTACAACCTCCCTATTGGCCTCGTCCGCTAGGTCAGTAACCCAAGTGGTGTCATCACCTACCCGGTTGATCTGGTAGGTGGTCAGGGCCTTCTGATTGTTGTCGACGGCGGCTATAACGTCGAAGCCGGCCCATTCCAAGCCAAGGGAGAGCCCACCTGCCCCGCAGAACAGGTCGACGGCAGCACCTTGCTCCAAGCCCCTGACCATCTGATAGGCCAGGAGTGGGGGAACGGCGTTGCCGACCTGCACGAACCTCGCTCGCCCCTTGCCGGAGAATCGGTAGCTGTCGGGGAACGACTGCAGCCGAGCTGCCTCACGAACGGTGATCAGACGGGAAGCCTCCGGATGGATGAACGCCCCGTTCCCTGGTCGGCTGAAAAAGGTTGAGATCGTGTAACTGGGCCGGTCCCAGCTCAGCCGTCCGTAGTAGGTGCTCCGGCTGCCGCCACCTGATGCGGCGCCTCGTCTGATCTGTTCTATCCGCTGCGATGGGAAGTCGAGCGGTAAGTCTCGCCAGTTGCCACCTGGCGGTACGGCCTCCACCACCTGACGGTCCAGGTCACTGAGCGTCCCGGCGGTGTGGTCGTAGATCAAGCCGTCGTTGCCTTGTTGAGCACGAGCGTGGCCAACCCGGCGTTCCGGCTCTCAGTCTCGACGAGGTTATCGACGCTCAGGAGATGAATCTTGGCTTTCGTCCGCTGCTCAAGCCAGCGAACAAGGAGATCATCCTTGCGACCGGAGCGAAGGACGAACCCCAGACTTGCTAAGCGACTCTGTCTGCTGACCGGTAGCACGCCTACGGCTGGAGCAGAGATCGGAACCCAGCTGAGGAGTTGAAGCCAGCGGCGTCCGACGGGGAGGCAACCTACGCCCGCTGTCAAAGTCCCGTTGAACGACCTGCGGTCCGCCACCGTGGCCAACATACTCGTGCCCCAGATACCGAAGGCCTCGGGTGAACTGTGCTGGAGGTTCCTTGCCTCGGCCGGCGTGGCTGGGAAGCCTTCCACCTTCACCGGTAGAGCGCCAGCGTCCTGGCGCACCCGACCGAGAGCGATGGATACTGCCAAGAGGGAGGAGTCGATTCCGATCCACTGTCGCTTCAACCGCTCCGCCGCCACGAGTGTCGTGCCACTCCCGACGAATGGATCGAGGACTGTGTCACCTGCATCAGAACTCGCTGTGATCAACCGTTCGAGGAGCGACGCCGGCTTTTGCGTGTCGTAACCAACTCGTTCCTCAGAGTGCGCATCAAGCCGGTTGATGTCAGTCCACACGTCTTGCAGGGGAACCCCTTGACCGTCCGTCGTGTACCGCTTGAGCCGAGGAACACCGTTGCTCGAATGGACTAAGCGACCCTCTGCTTCAAACAACTCCATCTGCTCACACTTCCAGGCCCAGTGTCGACCTGGAGGTGGAAACTGGCCATTCCAGGCGTAATGAGCCTTTGTGCCAGTGCGATCACCAGGTGCAGTGCAGGTTATGAGCTGGTAGCGCCCGCCATCGTCTTCTTTGGTGAAGTACTTCTCTATGTACGATTCCTGATAGTCCGAATACACAGGGTTCCACTTGTAGTGAGCGGACTTGCTATACAAGAGGATGGTGTCGTGGACAGGGCCATATCGCCGAGAGCTACTGTGTGCATGGGTACGCTTCCAGATAATCTCATTCCGGAAGTTATCGGGACCGAAGATATGGTCAAGAAGGACTTTTAAGTAGTGGCTGGCTGACGGATCACAGTGCAGGTACAGCGAGCCTGTGTCAGCCAAGGAGCGGTGCAGCTCACTTAGCCTGGGTGCCATCATGACCAGGTAGGCGGCCAGGTCACTGCGTCGAAGAGTGGTGGTCAGTGACGAGACGAGCTGGGCGACGCCTGCTCCGGTCCAGTCAGCGAGGCTGCGCTGAATACGGTCCACGTCGCCCGACCATTGCCAGGAGTCATTGAATCCGTCGAGGACGTGTTGGCCCCCACCGGTTGATCGAGCGGAGCCAACCACTGCGTCGAATGTCCGGCCCGAGTTGAATGGTGGATCGAGGTAAATAAGATCAATAGAATCGTCAGGTATACCAGCTAAAGCCTCAAGGTTGTCAGAAACGATGAGACGACGTAGCGTCTGACGACGGGGCATATTAAGCATACTAGTCAGGCCTCTCTGAACGGGGACGGATGACGCGGTCGCCGCCAGGAGGCCGAGGGGTGGCGGCTAGCCCCCTTGCTCAGCGGGCAAGGGCGAGTTCAGGTCTTGAAGCTTCAGGCAGAGCGAGCAAAGTCGGACCTATCAAGCGACCTCGGCGACGAGCCCTGCCAAGGGAGAGTCGAGGGCGACGTGGGCCATGACGGTGATCACAGCTGCCGCCACAAATCCCTGTAGGCCGGCTTTACGACCGACAATGCCTCCAGCCACCAACCCGACGACAGCATGAGCAACGCTTCGGTCAAGGTTGATCGGCTGCTTAGCTGCCATTTCTTAGCCTTTCGTGACGCACTCGACACACGTGGACGCCCGGCGGTGCCTGTCCTACGGTGCTCAAGCTTGATCCGCCGCCCGTCCGGGCAGTCGTCGTGGTCGTGGTAGACGTTTCCGCTCCTTCGGTGGATACTCCGGCGTTGTCGTGTGGTATAGGGCCACCTTGGCCATGACGACTCCCTTCCCTGGATGCGTCAGGACCAGCATGAACCAGGGGTGTGACATTCATCCCTTGAGGGGAGGCCCGAGCATGGGGAGGCCACCTCTCGCTGGTGTCGAAGTGAGCGGACAACGGTTGTGATCGTTGCAGCAACGCTGTCCGAGTCCTCATGCTCCCAGAACCGGAGGACTTGCCAGCCGCGCTCGATAAGCCGGCGATCGGTGTCCCGATCACGGGCGACGTTGCGTTGGATCTTCAGTGACCAGTACTCAGTGTTAGTGGTCGGTATCCGTCCATGTTCGGGGCAGCCATGCCAGTAGCATCCATCGACGAAGACGGCTACACGATCTGGCCTGAACAGCATGTCGGCGGTGCGGTCAAGTTCCGGGATCGGCCGGGCAGCTACTCGAAACCGGAGTCCCTCACGATGGACAGCTGAGCGAACTGACTTCTCTGGTGCTGTGTCCCGGCCGCGATTCCCGAGCATTGTTTTGCGGCTGGAGGCCGAAGACGCCCACGACCCTGCGGGCGGCTGCCAATCAGCCGTGTTGGCCACCTTGGTCAACCTCTGCCGCGCACCTGACACACCTAGAGAGTAGAAGGGGCAGCCATGCCGGGTCGCTGCGTGCCCATCCGCCGGCTCGACTGAGGTTGACCTGCCGGAGCCTTTAGGAGACGGTCGGTGTCGGCGGGCGTTGCCTGGCACCGGGTACCGCCCGAGGGAGCGTAGCGGCGGGCTGGCTTGGGATCCGTCCTGTCGGGGTGGCCATAGCCTCGGCCTTGGCCTCTTGGCCGTCGGGCCGGTGGTCCAGGTCGTTGTTGATCTGCTCGACGGCGATGCGGGCGGCCTCGATTTCTCCTTCGAGGCGGGCTTGGTCCGCTCGCCACCGCTCGAGAAGCGTCCGGTTGGCTTCTGTGGTGCTGATGTCGTCCCTGCTTTCCGCGCGGGCTACCACCCGCTGTATCGCGTTGCGGGCGGACGCCAGTGCTCGCTCTTTGCGGGCTAGGAGCCGCTCGGCCTGGACCGCTTGGTAAGCCACCCAGCCGGTGGGCAGGTCGGCGAGGTCGCCGCGGCCGTTGCCGGGGACCACTCGCCGGGCCAGTTCCTTGCGGGCTGCTTCTGCGTCGGCTCTTGTCGCCGCGGTGCGTGCCTCCCAGGCTCGGTACGCGTCGTGGCGGGCTTCGGCTTCGCTGAGTTTGCGGGCGGCCTGCTCGGCTTGAGGCCGGGCTGAGCTCATCCAGCCGTCTGCATCGGCGAGTTCCTCACTGGTTGCGTGTTGGTTGGCGTCCAGCACCCGCTGGCGGGCCAAGGCGAAGATCAGCTCGGCACGTCGGTCGCGTTCGGTCTTGGCCGCCTCTTCCAGTCGGGCCGGGTCGGGGCGTTCCATCTCGGCTCGGTCTCCGGCGGCGACCCGCTCGGCCAGCTCTTCATCGGAGGCCCACGGTGCGGGCGACTGGTCTCCGGCGAGGGCCTCTCGGGCGGCGTTCCACCAGCGTCGTGCTTCTGGCCGGGCCGGCGGGGGGGATTCCCCGATCGGGTCGCCGCCTTTGACCCCGAACGCTTCTCGATACGAGGCGACGGTGGCGGCCCGGTCGGTCCATTCCATCCTTCCCACCGCATCGGCCGGCACCGGCCCGAGGGCGGCGGCCCACTGCGGAGGGTTCTGCGCGGCTCGTTCGCCCAAGTCGACGATCCGCTGGTCCATCCGCTCGGCGATCTGTCGCATCGCCGGCGCGTACGCCGTGTCGCACAGGTCTCGATTCGAGAACGGTGCAGATAGCCCGCTGTCCCGGTCCGTCGAGCCGCTGTGACGTTCCGGGCCGTGACTTTCCAGGCGGTGGTGCAGCACGGCGGCTAGATCGACGGCGTCGTCGAGACCCCGCCCGTCGACCGCCGCCCGCAACGCTGTATTGGGGTCATCGCCGGAGGCTTCGATGTCGGCCAGGCGGGCGGCCAGGGTGGGCCAAGCCGGCGAGCCGGTCAGCCTGGAGGCGAAGCTGATGCCTCGCTCCTGGCTGAGACCGGCCAGCCAGCGGGCCTTGACGTGTTCGCCTTCCAGGTCTTGCCAGATCGGGAAGAGGGTCCGCAGGCTCTGGGATTTCTCGACCTCCAGGTCTCGGGCTTCGAGCGCCGAGACTGCCTCCGCGTCGTCCTCCCGGCCCAGGATGCGGGCCAGCACGGCGACCGGGTCTTGGGTGATTGGGTCTTGGCCCCGGGGCTCGCTGTCTTGACCGGCTTCGACATCCGAGTCGACGTGGGCCAAGTTGGAGTGCCAGCCGCGGGTCATGGCTACATAGACGCCGTTGATGCTGTCGCGCTCAGAGATGAGGGCGTGCGACGCGAACCGAGTGCCGCCTTGGGCGGCATGGGTAGTGCCGGCGTACTCGAGCACCACGCTGCTGGCCACATAAGCGCCGGGCAGGGCGACCAAGTCGCAGCGGTCCGCCATTCCGGTAGCCGGGTCGACCACCGCCACGGTCAACGACCCGTCGGTGTCGCGGGCTACGACCTCATACGCCGACCGATTGGTCACGAAACTTCCCCGGCTGGTGGACAGCGTCCGGTCGTTGCTCCGACACACGATCCGGTCCCCGACCCCGGCCAGGTTGCCGTCGCCGAGGCGCACGCCGCCAGGCTCGACCAGGCCGCGCGCCACCAATCCTTCCCGGAACAGTCCGGCCACCCGGGCGGCCCGCTCGTTGGTCCCGGCCAGGATGAACACTCGCTCGCCGGAGAGGTGATCGGCGAGGGCCAGGCGCACGGCTCGATGCTCGTTCACCTTGGCGGTGCCGGCGTAGATGCGCCCGTGGGCGGCGTACTCGTCTAGAACTTCGACATCACCGGCTCGCAAGCGCAGGGACGCGTCGCGCTCCCAGTCGCAGGCGAAACGATGCACCTGGCCCAGCTCGAAGGTCTCGGCCACCTTGGCCATCAGCCGCATCGCCCCCCGGGCTTCGGGGGACTCCAGCTGCTCGTGATCGCCGACCAGGACCAGCTTGGCCCCGGCCTGCTCGCACGATCTTGCCACCGCCACCATCCCCGCCCGGTCGGTCATGCCGGCTTCGTCCATGATGACCAGCTGGCCCGCTCGAAGCCTCCACTTGGCTGCGTGACTGGGGAAGACTTCGGGGTCGATGCGCCGGGTCTCGTACAGAAGTTTGGCGATGTTCTCCGCCCGCCCGCCTGTGACGGCTGCCAGGTGGTTCGCTGCGGTCTGCGACAACGCCAACCCCAACACGGACCCGCCATTGGCCTGCCAGGCGGCGGCCAAGACGGCCATGGTCGACGTCTTGCCGGTCCCGGCCGGGCCCACGATCACGTTCACATCGGCGCCCGAGCCCGCCACAGCGCGCACCACCGCGGCCTGATCGTCACTCAACCCGGGCTCGCCGGCCGCTGCGATCGCCGACTCGATCCGGTCGACCGGGACGGCCGCGGTGGTTCTGGACTGGCAGCGGGCCACCAGGTACTGCTCCTCTCTGACCGCCGAGTGGGTGGCGTACCGCCCGGCCATGTGCACCTGGTAGACCGCCTCGCCGTCCTCTCTGACCCGCTCTGGCGGCAGATCCAACCCCAGCGACGGAGTGAGCTTCAGAACGTCGTCACGGGCCAACACGGCGTCGATGACCCGGGCCGCCCGGGCCTCGTCCTCTTCGGTGGTGGTGTTCGGATCGCGCTCCATGACCTGCCACACCATCTGCATGACGTTCGGCACCGTCCAGGTCGCCTTCTCCGCTTCCAGGCGGGCCATGACCGTCTCGGCGATCTGCTGATCGGTTTGGGTTGCCGCCGGGGCCAGCCATTCCCGGCCTACCGCCGCGGCCCACACCTCGGCCAGATCGGTGTCCGTCGACGCCGATGCGGCAGCCCGCCACCGGGCGAACAGCTCCTCGGTGCTCTCCGGCTCCCCCTTGGCCGGGCGAGTGTCCAGGGTGGCCCACTGGGCCATCTTGGCCACCAACTCCGGCGGCGCCTGACGGCCATGGGTGGCCAGGTACTGCGCTTTGAGCTCCTCCACCCGGGGAGTGATCTGCGCCCGCCGCGACGACCACAGCTCCCGCAGAGAGCCCGGCACGCCGGCGATCTCGCGCACCCCGGTCCGCTCGTTGACCTCGAAACGGACGTTCAGGTCCCGCATCATCGCCTTGTCGCGATGGAAGTCGTAGATGGCCGACAGCGCCCCCGACAGGGCGTAGATCGCCCTCCCATCCAGCGCCAACACCCGCCCGTCTCCGGCTTTGGCCATGGCCAGCACGGCCACATGGGTGTGCATCTGCGGATCGCCGGTCCGACTGGTGCGATGATCGAAGGCGGCGGCCAGCACCCCTGACACCTTCTCCTGGCGTACCCCGTTTCGTCCTCGCCGCACGAACGCCCCGTCTCGCTCCAGGACCGCCATGGCCGCTCGGACCCCCTCGTGATGGGCGGCTCGGACCGTGCCCTGCGCGGCGGTGTCGGGCGCTGACGCCCACAACACCGACACCGATTTCGGCGCCGAGAACGTCAGGTCATATCCGGCCACACTGTTGCGTTCCCCCGCCCGCTCTATCTTCACCCGGGTCTTCTCCCACCGCTCCGACGCCGCCACCGTGTGCGCCGCCAGACTCTCCGCCCACCGCTCCTCGCTAGCCTGGGCCGTCTGGAGCGCCGCCGCCCGGGTGGCCAGATCGGCTTCGACCCACCGCTGATGCGCTTTCTCCGCCTTGGCCAGCCGCTCCGCCACCGTGGCATAGATCCGGAACTTCGCCCCCAGTCGCTCGCCCGTTTCGGGATCAGATTTGGTGCCGAAGAACGCCTTCATCTGCTCCTCGCGGACCAACGCTTCGTTCACCCCGAACGCCTGCTGCTGGCCGCCCAGCCACCAGCTCTGCGCCTCACCCGAGCCCGCCCCGGCCCGGATGTAGTAGTCCTCCGCCCCGCTGGACACCTCTTTGGTCAGGTACTGGTAGCCACCCCCGGCCGTGATGATCCCGATACTCAACACGACGCCACCGACCTCTCACACCGCCGGTGACGGCGCACACACCACGTTCGGTCAGGTCTCATCGCGTCCACGCTTACAACGGTGTAGTTACCGATCTCATCCTGATGCAAGGGTGTATGTCTGTGAATTTCCAGCCGTCGACACTGCTTCTGCTCTCACACTGCTCGTCGATCGCTCACTGCTCGTCGTGTGTGACCTCTCGATCGAGTCCCACACTCGTCGTCCGAACTCGATCAGATGTGATCCACGCTACGTCTCGACTTCTCGGCGTTCATCCTGGTCCGATCCGCCGGCCAGGACCACATCATCGACCATGCTCAAGGCGAAGGCGCCGTCGAAGCGCTACCCGAAGCACCCGCCAAACCGGGCAGCGCCCGAGACTGCACGTCACCCGCCAGGCCGGCGTTGTGCCGCTGCTTCTTCGTCTCGGAGTCCCTGTAGCTCGGCTTCCAGCTTTTCGATTCGCTGCGCTCGCCTGAGTGCGGCCCTCTCCTCCTGCTGGCGCTCGACATCTGGCGAGACGACCGCGGCTTGTTGTCGTTCACGGTCCACCCTGGCAGCGGCATCCTGGAAAATCCGCTTGATGGTCTCGATCTGCGTCGGACTCAGCGGGGGGACGCCACATCAGCGCAAGCAGTGCACCGGACCATCCCGGTAGCCGTTGCGCCCGGCGTAGCAGTCGCCGTGTAGCGCCCGCCACTGCTCGTCATCACTGTCGAGGTCGTCTTGCGGTCCAACCCATGGTCGTCCGCATCCCGGACCCGCGATACCGGCGACCACCTGCTCGTAGGTGAGGAGCTTGTATGGCATGGAGCGGCCGCGATCAACCACTGACCGGTAGTTGCCCCGAGCGGCTCGCTCTTGGTCGACGACCGCCTGCACCTCCTCCACGGGAGCGCCGAGCAGCTCAGCCAGGAGTGGCAACTTTGCCCTCGTCGGCAGTGGCCCGGCGACCAACCAAGACTTCGAGCCGGATGGCCCCAGCGCCCGGTTGACCCGCTTGCGATCGAAGTAACCACGGTCGTCGGTCACGCGGTCGAGATACTTCGGCTGGGTGAGGTACTCGCTGAGCGGATGCTGCTCGGCCCAGCTGCGGGAGACGATCCACTCGACGTAGCGGGGGTGAGGGGCTCCATTGGTCAGCCTGGTGGGATCCTCAAGCTGCGGACGGAGAGCGAGGGCCTGCTCCGACGACATGACCTGACCGAGCGATGACTCTTCGGAATCAAACCGAAGCTCGATGACCTCCGCCACGTACACGGTGATCGTCAGCCGCGAGGCGACGTCATCCGCTGTCACATCCCCGACTCGTGATGTCTTCTGCCGGCGTGTCGTCATCGGGCAAAAAGTACATCGAGACTGGTCGGGCTGTGACGGTTTCGGCTTCCGTGCAGGTTCCGGGACTCTCGGGGCGCCCGAGCTCAACGGGAGGGCGGTCATCCCTGAAAGGAGCGGGGTTGTCAAGTGGCTGTCCCGCTCGGAGAGCGGGACCGTTGGCCTGT